>Ga0315274_10003298_pt1 | contig 24046 bp, 23 predicted proteins | sample YL17G02_20_MG_FD_203700 | JGI IMG/M metagenome (GOLD analysis project Ga0315274, IMG submission 203700) | Sediment microbial communities from Yellowstone Lake, YNP, Wyoming, USA - YL17G02_20 | ecosystem: Environmental > Aquatic > Freshwater > Lake > Sediment | place: USA: Wyoming | collected...
AGGGGGGGTCGGCGCGGCGGCGCGGCAGGCGCGGGGGCGCTGCACGCGCCGTCCGTCCCCCGGGTTGGGGTCCGCGCGCCGGCGCGCGGCCGCCGGGGGGGCCGATCGCAGGACGCGGGACGCGCGGCGCGCGCGGGCGCCGGCGGCGCGCGCGCAGCCGCCCCGTCGCGCCGCGCCGCGCGCTGCGGGCAGCGGCACGACTCCCGGTCCGAGCCCGTGCGCGCACCTGGCGGGCACGGGAGGCGCAGGGCGCGAGTGACGACGCCTGCCGGCGCGCTTCACTACCCGCCCCCTGTGCGCATGCCTCTGTCCGCCGGCGCCCGCGCCGAGCTCGCCCGCCTCGCGGCGGAAGCTGGCGTGCCCCTGAAGCCCGCCGCGCACGACGCTGTGTCCGACCTCTTGGCTGCGGGCGCACCGCCGACCTCCGTGGGCGCCGTCCTCGCCGCGCTGGCCTCGTCGTCGGGGCGCCAGTGATCGACAGGCATCGTTGACAAGGGCGGAGCGACCCCCCACCCCCCTCCCACTCCCCGCGCGCATCGATGGCTGTCTCGTCCGTGTGCGCGCTCGACCTGCGCGGCCGCCTCCTCCTCGCTCGCGACTACCGGGGCGACGTTAGCCCCCGCGTGGCGGAAGCGGTGGCCGCGTCCCTGGCCGCCGCGGACGAGGAGGGCGGCGCGGCGCCCCCGGTCGGCGTCCTGGACGGCGTCTCCTACGCCGCCGTCCGCTTCTCCGACGTCCTCTTCATCGCCCTGACCCGCACCAACGCCAACGCGGCCGCCGCGCTCCTCTTCCTGCACCGCCTTGCCTCCCTCTTCGACTCCTTCTTCGGCGGCCTCACCGAGGAGACCCTGCGCGATAACTTTGTGGTGGCCTACGAGCTACTGGACGAGTGCATGGACGCCGGGCACCCCCAGGTAAGGAAACGAGGGCGAAGGGAGGCGGTTGAGAGACGTGCGTCGACTGCAACCCGTCAACCCCTCCCTCTCCTCCTCCCCTCTCCCCAGTTCACCGAGGGCGCCATCCTGGCCGAGTACATCAAGACCGGGGCCGACCGCTCCGCCGACGCGCCGCCCGCGGGGCCGCCGCCCGCCGTGACCAACGCCGTCTCCTGGCGCTCGGAAGGCGTGCGCCACAAGAAGAACGAGGTGTTTCTGGACGTCGTGGAGCGCGTCAACCTGACGCTGTCGGCGGCCGGAGCGGTGGTCCGTTCTGATGTCGCCGGCGCGCTCCGCATGCGCGCCCAACTCTCGGGCATGCCCGAGTGCCGGCTCGGGCTGAACGACCGGGTCTTATTCGAGGCCCAGGGTCGTGCGGGCAGGGCGAGGGCCGTCGATTTGGAGGACGTCAAGTTCCACCAGTGCGTCCGCCTCGCGCGGTTCGACGCCGACCGCACGATCTCGTTCGTCCCGCCCGACGGCGCGTTCGACTTGATGACGTACCGCGTGTCCCGCGAGATTGCGCCGCTGCTGGAGGTGGAGTGCCACGTGTCGCGGCCGTCGCGGTCGCGCGTCGAGTACCGCGTCAAGCTCAAGGCCGCCTTCAAAGAGCGCTCCGCGGCCACAGGGGTGGAGCTCGCCCTCCCGCTCCCCGCCGACGCCATCGCGCCGAGCGCACGCGCGTCGGTGGGCGCGGCCACCTACGCCCCCGAGCGGTCGGCCCTCCTCTGGACGATCCGTTCCCTGCCCGGCGGCAAGGACGCCCTCCTGCGCGCCAAGTTCAACCTGCCGTCGGTGGCGGCCGAGGAGCAGGCGCCGGGGCGGGGGGCGCCGATCAAGGTGTCGTTCGAGGTGCCGTACTACACAGTCTCCGGGATTCAGGTGCGCTACCTCAAGGTCGTCGAGAAGGCGGGGTACCAAGCGCTGCCCTGGGTGCGGTACGTCACGCAAGCAGGGGAGTACGAGGTGCGCATGCCGGAGTGAACGAGGCGGGTGGGGAGGGAGGGGCGGCGGCGTCGCGGCGGCGGCGTTGGACGCGCGTCCCTTTTTTCATTCTGTCGCACTGTCCCTCCCGCGCCGACCCCTCGTCTCCTTTTCTTCACCGGCGGCTGTGGTGGCCGAGCGCGGCGGCGACCGCGCGCGGCGGCAGCGGCACGCCGGCCGCGGCCGCGGCGGCGACCAGGCGCGCGGCCTCGGCGCGCGCCGCTTCCTCCGCGTCGACCGCCGCACGCGCGCGCATGGCGTCGGCGGCGTCGGCATCAGCGGCGGCGGCGCGGTCGGACGCGGCGCGCGCGGCGGCTGCGGCGCGGCCGGCGCCCGCGACAGCCGCGGCAGCGGCGCGCGCGGCGGAAGCGCGCTCCGCCTCGGCACGCGCCGCAATGACAACGGCCGCCGACGCCGCGTCGCGCTCGGCGGCCGCCGCCGCGCGCGCGGCGACCGCCGCCGTGTCGCGCGACGCGGCCGCGCCGCGGTTGCTCTCGGCCGCCGCCACCGCCGCTCCGCGCGACGCGGTCGCTCGGGCGGCGTCCTGGATGGCTGCCTGGTGCTCTGCCGCGGCCGCGATGGCGGCGGAGACGGCGTCGTCTTCCGCGGCGCGCGCGGCGCGCGCGGAGGCGGCGGCGGAGGCCGCCACCGCAGCAGCAGCAGCCGGGCGCGACAGGCGCGCTTTCGCAGTGGCCGCCGCCTTCTTCTCAGACTCGTCCAGCGCGGCCGCGTGCGCGGCCGCGCGGTCGGCCGCGACGCGGTCGGCTGCGCGCACGGCGCGCGCGGCGTCGGCCGTCGCCGCCGCCTGCGCGTCCAGGGCGGCCTTGACGGTGGCGGCGCGCGAGCGGGCGGCAATCGCCTCGGCCTCTGCGTCGGCCGCCGCCGCCGCCGCCGCCGCGTCGGCCACGCCGCGGTCGCGCGCGCGCTCGGCCGCCGCGGCGCCGCGTGCCGCGTCGCGGGCGGCCACCTGGGCCTGCAGCGTCGCCAGGTGCGCCGCGCCCGCGAGGCGAGCCGCCTGCCGGGCGGCCGCGTCGCGCTCTTCCGCGGCTTTCAGCGCCTCCCCCGCGCGGACCGCCGCCGCGCGCTCGGCCACCCCCGCCGCCGCCTTGCCCGCTTTCCCCGCCGCCACGGCCGCCGCCTGGGACGTGCACGCTTCCGCGGCCGCGATGCGGGACGCCAACTCGCGCAGCGCGGGCGACTCGGCGCGCAGACGGGCGGCCTTGGCGGCGGCGGTCGCGGCCGCGGCGGCCGCGGCGCCGGCCGCCGCGTCGGCCCCGACCGTCGCGGCCGCCGCCGCCGCCGCGGCCTCGCGCACCTGCGCAAGTGCAGCTGCCCGGGTGGCTTTCTGGGCGTCGGCGGCGTCGTCGGCGGCCAGGGCGGCTGCGCGCGTCGCGGCGCGCGCGTCGGCCCGCGCCGCGCCCGCCGCGGCCGCGCCCGCCGCCACCGCGCCCGCGTAAAAGGACGCAGACGCCGCCATGGACGCCGCGGCGTCGCGGTCGCGCTGCTGGCGCGCGTCTTGGACTGGGGAGAGAGGGCAGAGGGAGGGGGTTTATTTTTGGAACGCGCCCTCGCGCCCACCCTCCCCTCCCGCCGCCCTCTCGCCGCCCTCACGCCGGGCCAGGGTGCCCGCCATCGTGGTGAGGGTGTCGCGCGCGGTGTCGGGGGCGCGGGCGGGGGTCGAGGCAGAAGTGTGCGCGGCCGAGCAGCGGCCGGCAGTGCTCGCGCTGCACTCTTCCTGCCTCAATGCGGCACGTCGTCGCATCCCGCGGCGCGCCCGCGCCCCCGGCCCAGCCCAGGTGCGCGCGCGTCGGCGCCGGGCTTGCTCGCTCGCCGCGCAGCGCGGCGCCAGCCGACCGCCGGCCCACCCCTCCCCACCACCCCCGTACACAGGCGACGCCGGCGTCCGGCACGGGCGACAAGGGCGGCGGCGCTGGACGACGTGTGGAGGTGGGATGGGGGGACGCGGACGCAGGCCGCGGGCGTGGCCGCGCGTCAGCCCTGAACCCCGCCTCCCCTCCTTTCCCAGCTCCCTTTCCGCCCTGCTCGGCGCCGACGCCAGCGGCGCGCTCCCGCCCCACTTTGGCGGCGCGGCCGCGGCCGCGGCCGCGTCGCGCGCGGCGGCCGCTCTGCCGGCGCCGCCCGCGGCGCTCGGCGCGGCGGCCGAGGCGCTGGCGGCGGCCGCTGGGGCTCTCCAAGACGCGCTATCGGTCTCCCTGCCGTCCGGCCCTTCGATCGAGGGCGCGGCGCCCCACTTTGGGGGCGCCGCGCTAGCAGGCGCGGGGCGCGCGTTTGCCGCGACGGCCGCGGCCGCCGCGGCCGCCGCGTCCGGCGCCGCGCACAGCGTGTCGTGGTCGGGCGTGGGCGGCGACCCTGTCGCGGCCGCGGCCGCCGCGGTGGCCCAGGCCGCGTCCGCGCTGGAGGCCGCGGCCACCGTCGGCGTGTCCCCCGCCCACTACCCCCTGCCCGCCGTCGCCGCCGCCGTCGCGACCGCCCTGGCCGCCGCCGCCGCGTCCTCGGGCGCTGACGTGGGCGCGGCGGCGGCGCGGGCGGCGGGGCCGCCTCCGGAGCCATACTCGCCCGACGGCGCCGCGGCACACTGGACCGCGCGCCCCGCCCGCGTCGCCGCGAGGGCGGCCACGCTGGCGGGAGAGGCCGCCTCCTTCGCCGCCGCCCTGGCCTGGGACCGGGCGACGGGCGGCGTGACGCGCAACGAGCGCGCGCGCGCAGCGCAGCTCCGCGGCGCTATCGAGCGCGCGGGCCCCGCGTGGATCAAGATCGCGCAGGCGGTGTCGACACGTGTCGACGTCCTGTCGCCGGCGTACCTGGCGGAGGTGGAGCGGCTGCAGGACCGGGTGGCCCCGTTTCCGACCGAGGAAGCGAGGGCCGCGCTCGCGGCCGCGTGGCGCGCGTCGTCGCCAGAGGCCGTCCTGGCCACCTTTTCCCCCGCTCCCGTCGCGTCCGCGTCGCTCGGCCAAGTCTACAAAGCGACACTGAAGGAGACGGGGCAGGCGGTCGCGGTCAAGGTGCAGCGCCCGGGCGTGAGGGATGCAGTCTCGCTCGACCTCTTTCTCATGCGCGCCGCCGCCGTCGCCCTCGACGCCCGCCCCCTCCGCGGCGGGCGGTCGACCAACTGGACCGCGGTCATCGACGAGTGGGCGGGGAGGTTCACGGACGAGCTGGATTACCGGCGGGAAGCCGCGACGGCCGCCGTCGTCGCGCGGCAGCTCGCCCACGTGCGCGGCGTCGCGGTGCCCGCCCCCGTGCCCGCGCTCTGCACGCAGGGCGTGCTGGTGACGGATTGGGTGGACGGGGAGAGGCTGTCGGAGAGCTCGGCGGACGACGTGGTACGAGAGAGAGAGGGAGAGAGAGAAGGAGAAAGAGTGGGATCGCACGCTCGCCCTCATGTCAACCCTGACGCACCCCACCCACCTCCCCTCCTCCGCAGCTCGTCCTGTGCAACACCGTGCTCAACGCGTACCTCGTCCAACTCCTGGAGACGGGCCTGCTGCACGCCGACCCGCACGAGGGCAACCTGATGCGCACGCGCGACGGGCGGGTCGCAATCCTCGACTACGGCCTCGTGACCGACGTGTCGCCGGAGACGTCGTTGGCCCTTGTGGAGTACATCGCGCACCTGACCGTCGGCGACTGGGACGGCGTGTGCCGCGACCTCGTCCGCCTCGGCTTCATCCCGCCCGGCGCGCCCGACCCCGTGGCATCGGGGCTGTCGAGGCCTCTCGGCGTTATCCTCACGCAGCTCTCTGCCGGCGGCGGCGCCAAGGGCATCGACCTCGGGGCTGTCCAGGCCGAGATGGACGGCCTCTCGCGCGACTACCCGTTCCAGGTGCCCTCCTACTTCTCCCTCATCCTGCGCGCGTTTTCCGTCATTGAAGGCATCGCGTTGAGGGCGGATCCAGGGTACTCGATCGTGCGCAACGTGTTTCCCTACCTCGCGCGGCGCCTGTTGACCGACGACCACCCCAGGGCGCGCGCCGCCCTCAAGTAAGTCGTATGGGAGGGATTGAAGAGTGTTGGGGACGGTGTGGCGGTCGTGGCGGTGCTCTCGCGGCTCGCAACGGCGACACCCGGGGCCCGCGCCGACACCCCCTTTAACCCCCCCCCTGCTCCCTCCACCCTCCCCCCCTCAGGCAAATGATATACGGCGACAGCGCCCGCCTGGACGTCGGCCGCCTGCGCCGCCTGGTGGGCGGGTTTGGCAAATTCAACACGGACGCGCTGAGCAGCGGCAAGGGTGGCGGCGCGGCGCGCGCGCGCGCGGTCGCTGCGCCCGCCGCCGCGCCGTCCACCCCTCTCACCAAGGAAGCCCTGGAACTCCTCACCATCGTCTTCTCCCCCGAAGGCTCCTACCTCCAAGACGTGCTCGTGGACGAGGCGGCCGCCGCGGCCGACGCCGCGTCGCGCGCGGCGGCGGCGCGCGCGCTCGCGTTTGCCGGCCCCGCGGGCGACAGCTTGGCCGCGTCCATCGCCCTCGACGACGACGACCGCCTCGCGCTGGCCAACCTGGAGGAGCTGCTGGGCTTGATCGGCGACGCGCGCGGCCGCCCTCGCGCGGCGGGGTCCGCGCCGACCCCTCCCGCCGACGCCGGCGCCGTCCTGGCCTCGCTGCGCTCCTTCGCGGCCGAGGTGCGGCCGGTCGCCCCCACCCTGGCCGCCGGCCTGGCGCGCACGGCCAACGGCATCGCGCGCGCGCTCGCGCGGCGCGTCGCGGCGCGCGTCGCGGCGGGCACCGCGCCCTCGCGGGCTGCCACCGCCCAGTCGGACTACAACGCAGACGCCGCGTTCAGGGCGGAAGCCGCGGCGCGCGAGGGGGGGAGGCCGGGGTCGGGGCGGGCGGCGGCGCGCGCGCCCGCCGCGCCCACGACCCCGGTCCCGGCCGGCGCCAGCCTGGCCGTCGCCGCCCTGCCCGCCCTCTTGCTGCCCCTGACCGCGCCCCTGTGGCTGCTGCAAAACGTGCTGCAGGCGGGTGGGGCGCCCAGGGTGTGAAGACAGGGGAGAGAGAGGAAAGGGGGGGGCGTGAGGCGGGGGAGAGACTCGCTCTGTCGCTGCCATTCGGTCATCGGTGTGGCGGCGTTGAGAAACGCCAGAGGGAGAGAGCGGCCAGGCGCGCGGCGCAGCCGCCGCGCGCGCGCCCCCCGCCTCGGGCGAGTCCACCGCTGGCGGTGCCGACGACGCGTGCTCGCCCCCTCCCGCCCCGCCTCCCGCCGAGGACCCGTGTGCGCGTGTGGTCCAGCATGCCTGGGGATGTGGGGGTAACTCGGGTGGCGCGGGCGCGGGCGCGGGCGCGAGTGGTCGGGGTCCTCGGCGGGGGCCCAGGTCGGCGGGAGGCGGGCCAGCGCCAGCAATGAAAGGTCTAAGCGGGCGCGGCGCCCAGCGCGCCGCGCCCGGGTGGCGAGGGGCAGAGGAGGGAGTAATCTCCACGTCCTCTCGTCATCAGCGAACAGTGACGGCCGCCAGCGCCCCCCCCGCCCGCCGCGCCCCCCCGACGGCCGCCTTCTTGGCCGCCGCCGGCGCGGGCTCGGCGCCAAACACGCGCCACAGGCGCAGCGTCTCGTCCGCGGCCGCGGTGGCCACCGCGTCGCCGGCCGGCGACACGGCCAGGTGCAGCACGCGCGCCGCGTGGCCCCCCACTTGCGCCGCTTTCGTCATGGAGGGGTACTTCCACAGGCACATGGAGTTGGAGGGGGCGCCGGGCGCGGCCGAGTAGCCGTGCGAGGAGAGGAGCTCGCGCTCCACGGGCGACCACGCGAGGCCGCACACCTGGGCGCCGGTGTCGACCGAGTGGGTGCGGGCGCCGGTGTGCGTGTTGTAGACGTTGATGCGGCGGTCTGGGGGTGAGGGGGGAGGGAACGGTGGGCGGCAAGGGAGGGGCGCCGCGAGCGCCCGCGCACACCCCACCTCCTCTCCCTCGTCTCTCACCGGCAGCCCCGCCGCCCGTGGCCAGCACGGCCGGCTGAAACGGGCACCAGGCCAGGGCCTTGACGGCGGCGCTGTGGTCGGTGAAGGAGAACACGGGGCGCGGCGCCGCGGCGGCCGCCGCGCGCGGGCGCCACACGTGCACCGCGTTGTCGTTGCCGCCCGACGCGAGCAGTTCGCCCGCCGCGTCCCACGCCAGGCCGCACACCTCGCCGGTGTGCGCGGTCAGGCGGGCCGTCACGTGGTCGCGGGCGCGGACGTCGTGCGTGAGCACGGCGGAGTCGCGCCCGCCCGACGCGAGCGAGGCGCCCGCCCAGGCCAGCGACCCCACGCGGGCCGCGTGCCCGCGCAGGACGCGCAGCTGGCGGCCGGCGGCGACGTCCCAGAGCTGGACCGAGTGCGACCCCGCGACGCCCACGGCGAGGTGGCGCCCGTCGGCGGCCCACGCGACCGAGGAGACGTAGTCGTCGCCCCCGCCGCCCGCGCCGCCGTCGACGCCGCGCGGGAGGACGGACACGGAGCCGTCGGACGCCGACCACAGGTAGACGTCGCGGCCGAGGCCGACAGCGAGCGTGTTGGCCGACGACCAGGCCAGGGTGTTCAGGTAGTAGTCGTCCACCAGGTCGGGCGCGTCCAGAACGCGCAGGGGGGCGGTGGGGAGCGTGCGGGCCACGCGGGCGCCCGGCGCGGGGCGGGGGGCGGCGCCGCGCGTCGGCGACGGCGGCGCAGGGGCGGCGGGGGCCTGGGGAAGGCGCGTGTGTCGGCTCACCTGCCCCCACCTTCACCCTCGTCCCTTTCTCCACCCTCTCCTTCCCCCTACCTTGGCGCGGAACGCGAGGATGCGCGCCGACGCGGTGCCCGCCCCCGCGCCGCCGTGCGCCAGCGCGTCCGCCGCCGCGTCCAGGTCCATGGCGGCCCGGTTGGGAATGAAGCGGTCAAACTGGAAGGGGGCAAGAGGGAGGAGGGGGTGAGGCGGGGCCGAAAACGGTGCGCAATCTGGGCGCCGGCGCGCGCGCGGCCACCAACGGTCGCCCGCCCCGCATTCCCCCTCCTCACCCCCCTCGACGCGCCCCTCTCCTCTCTCACCGTCTGTTTGGGGCGGTCGCCCCCGCGGCGGGCGGCGGGCGAGGAGAGGGCGCGGGCGGGGGCGGCGCGCGGCGATGCGGCGGCGTGCATGGCAAGGGAGAGACGGTGGCAAGGGGGTAGGCGTGAGTGGGAGGGTGGGGAGGGAGGATGAGGAACGCGATAAAACCCGGAGGAGTGGCGCGAGCCGAAAACGCGCGCTGCAGAGCAACCGCCGCCCTCGCCCTCTCTGTCCCCGCCCCCGCCCCCCTCAATTGTAGTACAGCTCCAGCCCCATGCCGTCGTGAATCTCGTAGTCGGCCAGGGTGATGTGGTCCTGCGAGGGAGAGGGGGGGGCGGTGGCGTCGGGTTTCGAGGGCGGTGTCGCGACGGACGCGCCGGCGACCCCAACCTCTCTCGCCACCCCTCGACCCCTCCCTCCCTCTCCCACCTTGTAGACCGTGTGCCACTTTTGGATGCGGAGCTTGTCGGGGCGCGTCCCCGTCTGCGCGGCGACGAGTTTCTTTAGGTCGCCGACGGTGTCGTCCTCGCTGCAAGATAAAGAGCGGGGTGAACGTGCCGTCGTGTGCGCCGCGCACCGTCGCGGCGTGACGCGCGACGCGCGGCGGCCGCGGCGCCCCGTCCGCGGTCCCATCCGCCGCCGGCTCCCCTCGTCTCTTCTCACTTGCACTTGACGCGCACTTTCTTGCCCAGACGGTCGTTGAGCACGACCTCGATCATGCTGCGCGCGACGGCGCGGGGCGGGAGAGGGAGTGGGAGAGCGCGGCGGCGCGGCGGTCACTGCCGCGCTCGCGCCGCGCGCCCCGGACCCGCGCGCCGCCGGCTGCCGCCGTGTGGTCTGAAGGGCGACCGTCCCGCCTGGCCGCCGCGCGCAATCGAGCCGCCAATGGGGGGGGCGGCCGCCAATCCGCCGCCTCGCGCCCCCGCCGACGCGCCCGCGGCGCTCACAGCGACGGATGACGCGCCCACCGACGACCGGGTGCGCTCGGCGCGCCTGCAGGCGCGGCAACCGCCCCGCCAAGTGCGCGCGATGCGGCCCGACCCGCCCTCCCTCTCTTCCTCCCAGGCCGCCCTGCGCCTGCGCCGCTTGCAAGATGCCGGCCGCGCCACGCTGGCCGCGTTTCAAGCGCGGCGAGCGGCGGCCGGAGGAGAGCCGCGCCCGCGCGCGGCCGACCCGGCCGCCGGCGCGTCCGCCGTCTTCGCCGTGGTCCAGCGGGAGCTGGGGCTCAGGCGGGCCAAGTTGGTGGGGGGGAGTGGAGGAGCGGCAGCCGAGGGCGAGAGCGAGGGCAACGCGGCGGGCGCGTGAGGAGGCGGCCGCCGCGCGCCCTCGCCCCTCTCTCTAGTCCAGGGAGTCAGTTTGCAACACGCCGCCAGCATACACACACCCTCCCCCTTCATCACCCGCGCGCAAACAAGCCCTTGCGCGCGGGCGCGCCGCCACCGCGCGCCGCCTTCTCCGCCTTCTCCACCGCCGCCGCCTTCATCCGCTCCCGGAACGCGGGCCCGACCTCCACGCCTTTATACGTGGCCGCCACGTCGCGCGCGTCGGGAACGTCGGCCCGGAACACGGCCTCCAAGAACGGGAGGAGGTCCAAAAGCCCTGTATCAGCCGCGTCCTCGCCCGCCCATGGCCGCACCAGCAGCGCGTTGGCGGGCGCGCCGGCCGCGGCGTCGGGGTCGGCGGTCACAAAGAGGACGCGCGACGGGTCGCGGTTTAGTGCCGCCACATCCCGCACGTGGCGGCCGCGCTCGTACCGGGTGGAGTCGCGGTACAGGCGGTACTGAATGTAGCGGGAAGGGTCCAGGCTGGAGGGTGGGAGGGGGAAGAGTGGTCGATCGACACCTAAAAAACACACCCCATTCTCCCCTACCTCTCTCCCTCCATCCCTACCGGTCCAGGATGGGATCCGCATACGTGGGCAGTTGGTGCGTGTAGACGACGACCTCGTAAAACTGGGCCGCACCGCGCAGAAAGTCGTCGACGCCGGGCCGCTTGAACGTGCGCCACCCGCGGCCGCGCGTCCAGTGCGAGTGCACGAGGAGGTCGTCCAGGTCCAGGACGAGCGTGCGCACGTGGGACGCGTGGGGGGGGAGGTCGGGGAGCAGGCGGTCGGTGGGGGGGTCGGCGTACGCGGCGACGGCAGCGGTGGCGGCCCGGCGGCGGGCGGCGTACCAGGCGAGGGCGGCGGCCAAGGGCTCGGGGGAGGCGGCGGCGAGGGCGTCGACCTCGTCCTCAGTCTTGAGAACCGTGAGCGCCGCCGCGCCGACCCCCGCCACGACGCCCGCCCCGGCCACCGCCTTCAGCAGCAGGGCGATGGGGCGCGGCAGGCCCGGCGCGGCGTCGGCGGCCGCCGCAGCGGCTGCCGCGCCCTCGGCGTCGGCGCCAGGCGGGGGGAGGCCGTCGAACGCCGACCGGCCGGGTGGCGCCGCACCGCGCCCGGCGCCCGGCTTGGCCGGCTTGGAGGCAGTTGCTGCCGTCGAGCTGGGGTGGGGAGGAGGGCGTGGGCGGCGCCCGGGCGCCGGCGGCAGCGATGCGGCGCCGCCCTCCTCCCCGCACCTCACGCCGCGGCCCGCGGTCGCCAGCAGGCGCGCCGCCAGCCGGCTCGCGGCCCTCATGGCGGGGCGCGAAGGGTGGGGCGCCAGGAGTGCCGGGGAGCAGGCCGTGCCACCGGCGTCACTCCTCGATCCCCGCCCCGGGAGACAGAGCGCTGGCGCTGGCCGGCGCCTGCCGCGCTCCTCGCACGAGCGCCGAGCCTTAGTGGGGAGTGGAACCGCTGGCGGCGCCCGCAGCGCGCTCCGCGCGAATGGAGCTCGAGGTCGAGGCCGCCGAGTGAGTGCGGCGTGGCGGGTGGAGCGATGGGTGGACGGCGCGCAGCCTGGGAGGGGGCGGCGGTGGGGAGAGTTGCCGGCGGGGCGCGACCAACCCTCACCCCCCTCAACTCCCAGCGTCGTGAAGGTCGTCCTGCAGTGGGCCGAGGAGGCGGGCCTGACCGACACCGCGGCCGCGCTGGAAGCGGAGACGGGCGTGCACCTGAACGCCGTGCCGTCCGTCGCGGCGCTCGCGGCCGCCGCGCGCGCGGGCGCGTGGGACGCCGTCCTCCCCGCCGCCTCCCGCCTGCGCCTGCCGCCCGCGCTGGTGACCGATCTGTACGAACTGGTTGTCTTGGAGCTGGTGGAGCTGCGGGAGCCGGATGCGGCGCGCGCGCTGCTGCGCGCCGCGCCGCCGCTGTCGGCGCTGCGGGCGGAAAACCCTTCCCGCGCCGCCCGCCTCGACGCCCTCGTCGCCGAGCCCGTCCTGGACGCCGCCGCCATCTATGGCGACACCCCTCGCCCCGCGCGCCGGGCCGCGGTGGCGGCGGGGCTGGCCGCGGCGGCCGTGTCGCCCCCCCCCGCCCGCCTGTTGACATTGATCGGGCACGCCCTGCGCCACCAGCGCTCGTCCGGCCTCCTCCCCCCGGGCTTCACCGTGGACCTCCTCACCGGCGCCGCGGGCGGGGGCCGGGACGAGGTGGAGGCGCCGCCCGCGTCCCTCTCGCGCGCGGTGCACTTTGGCGCGGGCGCGCATGCGGAGGCCGCCGCGTTCACGCCCGACGGCGCGTCCCTCGTCACCGGGTCGGCCGACGGCTTTGTCGAGGTGTGGGACGTGGGCACGGGGCGGCTGCGCAAGGATTTGGCCTACCAGGTGGGAAAAGAGAAAGTTTGTTTGGGAGGATTATTTCAAAAAGTGAAGACACAGTTTGCCTTACAACATTTAACCCCCCCCTTCCCTCCCTCCCCAGGCCGAGGAACGCTTCATGCTGCACGACACGCCCGTCCTCGCTCTCGCCCCCTCGCCCGACGGCGCTCTGCTGGCCAGCGGCGACAAGGGCGGCGGGATAAAAGTGTGGCGCGTCGCGACCGGCGTGCTCCTCCTGCGCCTCGACGCCGCGCACGCCGCCGGCGTGACCGCGCTCGCGTTCTCGCCCGACGGGTCGCGGTTACTGTCCGCGGGGTACGACGGCGCGGCGCGCGTGCACGGGTTGAAGTCCGGGCGGCAGTTGTCCGAACTCCGCGGACACACTTCATACGTTTTGGCTGCCGCCTACACCCCCGACGGCGCGTCCATCGTGACCGGATCCGCCGACGGCACCGTCAAAGTGTGGGGCGCGCGCTCCGGCGAGTGTGCGGCGACCGTGGCGCTGCCGCCGGTCGACGGCGGCGACGCCCCCGACGGCGCCGACGCCGCCGCCGGCGCGGCCGTCGTCGCCGTGCTCCCCCACCCGACCAAGCCCGGCCTCATCTACGTCGCCACACGCGCGCCCGGGTTGACCGCGGTCACGGCGGCGGGCGCGGTGGTCGCCACTCTCCGCACCGGCAAGCGCGGCGCGGGCGGCGCCCTGGTCGCCGCCGCCCTCTCCCCGCGCGGCGACTGGGCGCACGCGCTGGCCGAGGATGGGGTCTTGTACTCGTTCGCGACGGAGAGCGGGCAACTGGAGAGCGTGCTGACAGTGGTCGAGGCGGCGGAAGCGGCGGCCGGCGGCGCGGCCTCCGCCGCTGCCGCCACCACCCTCCCGCACCCCATCGGCGTCGCCGTCCACCCCGCCCGCAACCTGGTGGCCACGTGGGCGGCGGACGGCCAGGTGCGGCTCTGGGCGGCGGCGGCGTGAGGGGGGGCGGGGAGGGGGCGCGCGCCGCGCGCGAGATGTTTCATCCTCCCCCCTCCCCCCCTCTCCCCTCGCTCAACCGCACCGCCTCGGCGTACAGCGGCGACCGCGGCACCCCCAGCGCGGCCGCCAGCGCGCGCGCGGCGGCGGACGCGGGCACGCCGTCGGCCAACAGCGACGCGAGCGCGGACCGCGCGTCGACCGCCGCGCCGCTGCCGCCGCGCGCGCCCGGCGGCGGCCGCGGCGGGCGCTCGATGACGAGCGTCACCTCCCCCTTGATGTCCCCGCGGGCCGCGTAGGCCGCCGCGACGGCGGCGAGGGGGCCGCGCGTCCACTCCTCGTGCAGTTTGGTCATCTCCCGCGCGACCGCGACGCGCCGCCCCCCCCCGAGCGCCGCCGCCGCGTCCGCCAGCACGTCCGCCGTCGCCCGGCCGGGGCAGTACGCGACGAGAGCGGCGGGCAGGGAGGCCAGGGACGCAAACCGCGCGCGGCGCGCGGCCGAGCGCGGCGGCAGGAACCCCGCGAAGAGCCAGTCCCCACACTCCAGCCCGCAAGCGGACACGGCAGCCGCCGCGGCGCAGGGCCCCGGAATGGGGACGACGGCGTGGCCGGCGGCCGCGGCGGCGGCGGCGAGCGACGCGCCCGGGTCGGACACGCCGGGCGTACCCGCGTCCGAAATCAGCGCCACCGCCTCCCCCCTCGCCAACGCCGCCAGCACGGCTTCAATGCGGCCGCCCTCGTTCCGCGAGTGCAGGGAGAGGGTGGGGGGGGCACGGTCCACGCCGGCCGCCGCGACCGCGCGCGCGAGCAGCGGCGCCGACGTCCGCGTGTCCTCACACAGCACCAACGCCGCCCCGCAAAGCGTGCGGGCGGCGCGGGGGGAGAGGTCGTCCAGGTTGCCGATCGGGGTCGCGACCACGTACAAGCCTGGCGACACATCCTGCTTCTTCTCCTTGTCATTCATGGACACGGTGGTGCAGGTCCCGTCTAAAGGGGTGGGGTGCGGTGGGCGGGCGGACGGCGACGCATGTGGCGGTGCGCCTGCGGCGCCGGGGGGGGTCGCCGCGGCCGTCGCGGGCCGCCGCCGGGCGACCAGGAGGCCGGCCCGGGCGGCGCGGGCGGCGGGGCGCATACGGAGTGTGTGGGGGAGGAAACGCGTGCCTCTAGCCGACGCCAACGCGCTCGGACGAGCCTCCCCACCCCTTTCACACACACAAAAAAATCAGCCCGGCTTCTTGGACGCCCCCCCTAACGAAAATTTGAGGCGCGCGCGGCCGCCGGAGAGCAGGGCGCCGCCGTCGGCGGCGGCCGCGGCGCGCGCGCGGCGGGCGGCGGCAGCGGCGTCCGCTCGAGCCTGCAACGCCGCCAGGCGGGCGGCGGCGGCGTCGGCCTCGACCGGTGGGGGTGGCGTGGGGGCGGTGGAGGCAACGGCTGCGGCTTCGTCGGCCGCACGGCGCGCCGCCGTCTCCTTCTCCTCCGCCTCCTTCTCTTCCGCCGCCACTATCGCCGCCACCTCGGCCCGCACGCGCCTCCGCCCGTCTTCCAGGCGGGCCTCTAGGGCGGCGACGGCCGCGGGCTCGGCGAGCGCGGCGTCTGCGCGCGCCGCGACAAAGGCCGACACGCGCGCCACGACCTCGGCCGCCGTGATCTCGGCCTCCAGTGCGGCCAGGCGGGTGTCACGCGATGGTGAGGGCGGCACGGAGGGGAGCGGCGACCTGGGGCCATCGGCGCCACCCGCAGCGCGCAGCCGCTTGGCCTTGACGCCGGGCGGCGAGGCGTCGGGGCCGGCGGGCGACCGCGACCGCGGGCGGCGCGGCATTGGGCCGCAACGGGCGGTGTGCGGCGCGGGGCCGCGCTGTTGCCGGCTTCTTGCGCCTCTCCCTTCCCGCCGGCGCGACCGATCGCGTCGGTGCGAGGTCAATACTGCGCAGTGCATAACAGAGCGGCGGCAATCAACGGCCCCAGATCCCTCTCTCGACAATAACATCAGTCACTCACGCAGTCGTCGTCGCCCCCCCACCCCGCCCCGCGCACCGCCTGCACGTGGGAGTGCGGGTAGGTGCGACCGCACACGTCGCACGCGTCGCCATCGGAGCCCGAGTTGGAGGACGAGGCGGCGTCGGCGCCGCCGGCGAGCCCGCCCGCGCGGCGCAGCCACGCAGCCGCCCGCTCCTCGGCCAGGGCGCCGTCCGCGCCGCACAGGAGGAGCACGCTCGTGGACGCGACCAGGGCGCCGTCCCGGAAGGCGCAGAGGGCGGGGGGGGGCGGCAGCCCACGCGGCAGGGAGCGCGCGGACCGCGGCGCGCACCGGAGAAAGGCGCCGGCCCGGTGCTCGTTCGCGAGCGTGGTCAGGAGCTCGTCCAGCGCGTCGCAGCATGCCAGGCCGGGGGTGGCGAGGTGCAGGGCCGCCGTCTCTGGCGCGGCCTCGAGCGCGGCGGCGAGGCCGCTCGGCGCCACGTCGAACACGCCCGGCGGCCGCGCATCAGCTATCGCGGCCGCGGCGCGCTTGAGCTCGACGAGGCGGGCGGCGCGGAGCTCGGCGAGGCTTCTGTCGTCGTCGTCGTCGTCGCTCGCGGCCGGCCCCACCCCGACCACCTCCCCTCGCGCCCGGGCCGCCGCCCCCACGCGGTCAACCGCCGCCAGCGCCGCGTCCAGGCGCGCGGACGCCGCCTGCTGCCGCAGGTCGCGCGCGCAGCACTCGTCGAGCGCGGGGTCGGCCGCGTCGGCGTCGGCGGCGGCGGCCGTGGATGTCAGATGGGCGGCGGTATCGCAGCAGCCGTCTGCGGCGTGCATGGCGGCGGGCGCAGTGTGCGGGCACGGTCGCCGGCGCGGTCTATTCACTCCCTTCCCCCATCCCGACCATGGCCGACGCCCTGCGCGCCCTGAAAATCAAAACCGGGTCGGCCGCGAGGCTGACCAAGGAGCTGGGGCTGTACGCGGCCGAGGCGTCGGCGGCCGACGCGCGCGTCGCGGCGATGCGGGCGGACGGCGCGGACGAGCACGACGTCAAGCATGCGGTGCGAGAGAAGAGGGAGGAAGAGATGGTGGTCGGTGATCGCACAGGCGGCGGCGCGAGCGGGGAGGCGCGTCCCCGGCCGACCCCCCCATCTTGCCTCCTCTCCTCCCTCTCCCCGTCAGGCCAACGTCGCGTCCGAGTCCGCGCTCATGGTGCCCGACACCCGGGCCCGGCTGGAGGGCGCGGCGGCGGACCTCCGAAAGGCGTTGGTGCGCGCCGCCGCGCAGACGGTCGGGGGAGGGGGAGGGGCTCGGCGCCTCCCTTTGCCGACCCGCCCCCCCCCCCAACTCCTTCAGGCTGACGCAGGCCCCGGCGCCGAGGGCGCGCCCGAGCACGCGGCCGCGCTCGCCGCGGCCGCCGCGGCCGACGCTGCGCTCGCCGCGGCGTGAAGAGAAAGGAGGGGCCAGTCCCGCCGCCGCGCCGCTGCAAGTATCAAGTGTCACACCGTCCCTCATCCTGCCCTCATTTCCAGCCTTCGGCGGCGCGCTGCAGCACGAAAGCCGCCAACTCCCTTATCGTCCCCTCCCCCAGCCGCGCGCCAAACGTGCACGCCCCGGCGGGCGCGCACGCGGCGCCGTAGCCGGGCATGCGGCCGCGGCCGAGGGCGATGATGCGTTCCATGGCGTCTGGCGTGTCGAGCCCGGCGCGCGACAGCGCGTCTGGGAAGAGGGTCGCCCCCGCGACCACCACGTTGCCGCCGCCGGCGTGGCAGCCGGCGCAGGTGCGCTGGAAAGTGGCGGCGACGTCGGCGGAGAGGGCAGAGGTTGGGGCGGCCGCGAGCGCGGGCGATGCCGCAAGCAGGGCGGCCGCGACCGCGGCGGTTGCGCTGGCTGCTGCGCGCTTGTGGAGGGCAGCGGCCGGAGGCACACGGGGTCGAGCGGCGGGCAGCATTCCGTCGTCGCCGACGGCAAGAGTGCGGGCGGCGCGCGCCCGCCCACACTCTGCACCCCGCCGCCCGAAGGAGGCGCGCCACGGCCAATCGCCGGCCACACGAACCGCCCCCGTCCTCGATGGCGACCCTCTGATTGTGCGCCCGATGCGGCTCGCGACCGCCCACCGCCCCCGCCTCCTTCCCCGGCGCGCTGCAGCGCGCACACCAGCGCGCACACCAGCGCGTGGCCGGGCGCGGGTCGCGGCCCGCGCCGCGCCCAAGCCGCGGGACGCGGGCGCCGCGTCGGCCGACCCGCTCTCGCCTGCGTTTGCCCGCGCCCTCCTCGCGCGCCACGCCGCGCCGCTCCTCGGCGCCGGCGCGGCCCTGGTCTTTTGCACGGCGTGCAACCTGGCGTCGCCCGTGCTGGCGGGCGCCATCTTTGACTCGCTGCTCGAAAAGGCGCCGGCGAGCGGCGGCGCCGCCGCCGCCGCGGCCGCCGCCGCCGCCGCGTCAAGCCGCCGGGGCAAGCTGCTGATCGCGCTGGCGCTCGTGTACGCGGCCGAGCCTCTCGTGACGCGGGTGTACGTCTCCACGCTCGTCGCGGCTGCCGAGCGCTGCCTGCGCGCCGCGCGCGCGCGCCTCTTCCGCGCCCTGCTGGCCAAGCCGGCCCCATTTTTCGAGGCGCACTCACCAGCGTCACTGGCGGCGCTGCTGTCGGCGGATTTGGATGTCGTGCGGGCGGTGGCGCTCGCGTCGACTTCGCGCGACCGCGGGCCCCGCGCGCTCGCCGAAGCGGTGGGCGCGGCGGTCGTGCTGACGTGTCTCTCGTGGCGGCTGGGGCCGGTGCTCGCGCTGGTCATCGCGGGCGCGGGCGGCACCGCGGCGGCCTACCGACTGCGCACGCGCCCGCTGGAAGCCGCGGCCGCCACCGCCGCCGCCGACGTGGCCCGCACAGCGGCAACAACTCTCGGCGCGATAGCCACGGTGCGGTCGTACGCGGGGGAGCCGGCGGCGTTGGCGTCGTTCGGGCGCGCGGCGAATGCGTCTGCCGAGGCGGGGCTTGGGTTTGGGCGGGCGAAAGCCGGCCTTGAAGCCGCTTCTCGCGCCGCGGTCCACGCATCCTTGCTGGCGACCTACGTGCTGGGCTCAAAACTCGTGGCGGCGTCCCTCATCCAGCCGGGCGTCATGCTGACCGCGATCGGGTTCACCTACTCGCTCGTGTACGCCACGACGGGCGCCGTGCAGTCGGCGGCCGACTTTCGGCGAGGCGCGGCTGCGCTGGCCCGGGCGCGGGCGGCGGCGGCGGCCGCGCCGCCCGACCCGGCCGTCGCCGCGGCGCTCCCGCCCGAGGACGAGGAGGAGCGCTCGGGCGCGAGCGCGCCCGCAGCCGGCGGCGCGCCGCGCGCGTCCCCATCCTCTCCGGGCCCCGCGCTCGCCGCCGCGCGCGCGGGCGCCGACCTCGCCCTTGCTTCGGCGTCGTTCGCGTACCCCTCCCGCCCCGCCGCGCCCGTCCTGCGGAGCTTGTCCCTCACCTTGAAGGGTGGCTCGGTCACCGCCCTCGTCGGCCCTTCCGGCGCCGGCAAGTCCACGGTCGCCTCCTTGCTCGCCCGCCTGTATGCGCCGACGGCCGGCTCTGTCACCCTCGGCGGCGTCGACGCGACCCGCTTCGCCGCGGGCGACTGGGCGTCCGCTGTGACGCTCGTGCGCGCGGCGCCCGACATCTTCGATGACACGGTGGCGGCCAACATCGCGTACGGCGCCGCCGCGGCGGGCGCGACGCGGGACGACATCATAGCGGCCGCGACAGCGGCGCGCGCGCACGATTTCATTGTGTCGCTGCCGCACGGCTACGACACCGTGATCGGCCCCGGCGCGCTCTCCTCGGGCGAGGCGCAACGAGTGCAGATCGCGCGCGCCATCCTGAAGGCGGCGCCGATCCTTTTGTTGGACGAAGCGACGTCTGCCCTGGACGCGCGCAACGAGGCAGACGTTGGCGCGGCGGCCACCGCGCTGGCGGACGCGGGGCGGACTGTCCTGATCATTGCGCACCGCCTCGCGACGTGCGCGCGCGCGGACAGGGTCGTCGTGCTCGACGCCGGCGCCGTCGTGGAGGACGGCACGCACGCCACGCTTTCGGCCGCGGGCGGGCTCTACGCGCGGCTGGTGTCCGCGCAGGCGCTCACGCTGGCCGCGGTGTGAGGAGAAGAGAGAATGGGGTTCAGGCGGGCGGTCTCTGTAGCGCGGCGGCCTCTCTTGCTGCGGCGCGGCGGGGCGGGGCGGGGGACGGGGACGGCGCCACACGGTGCGGGCGCGGGTCGGGCGCGCCGGCTCGCCTGGGGCGGGGTGGTGGCGGTCGGCGCGGGCGTGGCCCCCGCGCCGCTCGCCCCACGCCCTCCCCCCCCCCCCCCCACCCCTCGGCACGCCACCGCACCAGGCCACGGCGCGTCGCTCGCGTCGGCCGGGATGGTCGGCCGGCGGCCCACCCACCTCTCTCCCTCTCATTCAGCCCGACCGCGCGGGCGACCCGCCGCGCGAGCGCGAGCGCGAGCGCGACCGCTTGGCCGGCGCGTCGCGCGCGGGCGACCGAGACGCGGCTTTGCCGCCGCGGTCGGCGGAGCGGGAGCGCGAGCGGCGGGGCGAGTAGGAGGGCGACCGGCGGCGGCCGCCCGCGGCGCGCTCGCCCGAGCGCGAGCGCGAGCGCCGCCCGCGCGAGCGCGACCGCGACCGCGACCGCGACCGCGCGCGGTACCGGTCGCCGCCCCCGCGGTCGCCGCCGCCGCCGCCGTAGCCGCCGCGGCCGCCACCCCCGCCGCCGCCGCCGCGCGCGCGGCACTCGCGCGCGATGTGGCCCGCCTCCCCGCACTCGTAGCACTTGCGGTCGCCACCCCCCCCAGGCCCGCCAGGGCCCCCGCCCATCCCGCCCCCGGGCGGGCCGTCGCGGCGGCCGGCGGAGCGGGAGACCTCGACGCGCCAGCCCTGCGAGCCGTCGAGCTTGCGCACCGCGTCCTCGGCGTCGCGCGGGTCTTCGAACTCCACGAACGCAAACCCGGGGGGCTTGCGGGCGACCCACACGTTGCGCAGGCGGCCGTAGCGGCCAAACTGAGGAGGGGGAGGGAGGGCGGGCGTTGGGGCGCGGCGGCGGGGGGTGGCAGCCGGCGGTCGCGGGCGCGCCGTCGCCTCTCCGCCCCTGCACGCATCTGGCAGGCCGCCACACGCGCCCTGGGAGGCGTCCCGCCGCCCCCCGCCCGCTTCCCGCGCCGGGCCGTGCCGCCGCCGCCTCGCCGTCTCCCGCACCTCGTCCTCCAGCTCGCGCTCCGTCGCGCGCGGGTCCAGGTTGCCGACGTAGACGCGGGTGCCGGGCATCGCCATGGTGTGTGGGCGGGGGGGGGACTCGCTGGGGGGCGGCAGAGTGCGGATGGCCAGGCGGCGCGCAGGCACTCCGCGATGCCCGCCAAACGCGCCCGCGACGGCACGCCGCCCGCGGCGCCGCCCCCGCCTGCGGCCAGCGAGTCGGAGGACGACGAGCTCGAGGCGGAGCTCGAGCGCGAGCTGCTCGCGGCCGAGGAGGCCGCCCGCCTCGGGCCGCAGCAGCCTCCGCCGCCAACAGCGGCGCCAGCGGACGCGCCGCGCCCCGTCGCGCGCCGGCCGCGCGATCCGGCGGCCGACGCGCGCGCCGCGCACGGCGCGCGCAACCGCGCGGTCGTCCGCCTCCTCACGGACGACCAGCTGGACCGCTACGAAGCCTACCGTCGCTCCTCCGTGTCCCGGCCGGCCGTACGCCGGGTGAGGAGAGCGGGGGGAGGGGCGGCGGACCGTTTCCCGGGGGCGACCCCGTCCGCCCACGCCTCGCCCCCTCTGCCCCCCAGCTCCTCGCGTCCGTCACGGGCGGCACCCCGTCCCCCAACGCCATCCTGCTCGTCGCCGGCATCGCCAAACTGTTCGTGGCTGAGCTGGTGGAGGCGGCGGCGTCCGCGGCCGCCGAGCGCGGCGACGCGGGGCCGCTGCGCCCCGCCCACTTTCGGGCGGCGTACGCCGCGCTCGAGGCGGGGGGACGGGTGCCGGGCGTGCGGCCGCCGCGGCGCGGGCGGGTGCGGCTGTGAACAAAAGGAGAGAGGGGAGACGGGGGGGGGCGCTCCTTTGCGGGTGGTTTTGACACGGGGGCCTGAAATCACGGAACGGGAAACGCACGGCTGATGAATCCCTTTGGGGCGCAGAGAGAAGGGGGACGGGGAGGCGGCGGCGGCGGCGGCGGTCACGCGGCGCGCGCCCCCCCCTTGTCACCCGCCCCAGACCACCGCCGCAGCTGGTCGCGAGCCCGGTCCCGCAACGCTTTGCGGCGCGTCACGACGTCTGCGTACAGGCGGTCGCGGTATTCGGCCACCGTCAGTTTTGTGTTGTCGTCGATCGGGACGGTCACCGCCCCCCTCGCCTCGGGCTCGTCCGCGGGGCAGTGAAAGGCCGCCACGTACGGGTGCGCGAGCGCGGCGGCGGCGGAGAGGCGGGCGGCGGGGTCGAACGCGAGGAGGCGGCGGAGAAGGTCGAGGCCGTCTGGCGGCGCGCCGGGGAGGAGCGCCGCGAGGGACCTCGGCGGCGGCCCCCCCACGCCGCCCCTGCCGGCCGCCGGCAGGCCGTCCACCATGGACGCGCCGAACGGGGAGCCGAGCGCGGCGACGGCGGCGGGGGTCGGGCGGCCCGTGACCGCGACGATCCGCGCGAGCTGGTCGGAGGTCGACGCCCCCGGGAACAGGGGCTTGCCGCCCAACAACTCGCCCAGGATGCAGCCGGCCGACCACAGGTCGACGCCGGTCGTGTACCGGGGGGCGCCGAGAAGGACCTCCGGGGCGCGGTACCAGCGGGTGGCGACGTAGTCTGCCGAGGGAAAAGGAAAAAAAAGGGTGAGATTGTTTTCGGTCGAGGTTCCTTGTGGCGCCAGTTCGAGCCCCCCCCACCCCCCTGGCCCTCTTCTCTCACCCGTCAGCACCGGCCCCGAGGGGCAGGGCGCGCCCGGCGAGCCGCCCGCGCCGGCCGCGCCCGCGCCCGCGCCGGGCGGGGGGAGGGACCGGGCGAGGCCAAAGTCGGCCAGCTTGACCGCGCACTCGGAGTTGAGCAGCAGGTTGGATGGCTAGAGGAGTGGAGGGGAGGGGAGGGAGAGGAGGGCGGGGTCGGCCAAGAAGGGAAAAACAAAACAAAACTTCTCCCCCCCTCTCCCCCTCACCTTGATGTCGCGGTGCAGCACATGTGCCGAGTGCATGTACTTGAGCGCGCGCAGCAGCTGGTACATGACGTAGCGGCGGTGGACGTCGGCCAGCACCCCGCCGCGCAGCGCGGCGTGCAGGTCGGTCGCCATGTGGTCGAACACGAGGTAGACGTCGCGGTCGTTCTCCGCGCGCAGCACATTGCGCAAGCTGGGGAGGAGGGAGGTGGGGTGGCGTGGGTTTTGGCTCCATTTTGTTTGTTTTTGTTTTCGAACAGAAAAATCTCCTCTTTTTGCCTCCCTCCTCCCCTCTCCCTTTCTCCTACCGAATGATGTTGTCGTGGTCGTTGAGCTCTTGCAGGAACATGATCTCCCGGAACGTGCGCTGCGCGTCGGTCGCATTTTGAAAGGCGTCGAAAACTTTCTTTATCGCCACCGTCTGGCCGGTCGCGCGGTCGACGGCGCGCCAGACTATCCCGTAAGCCTTCACGAGTCGGGTGTGGGGAGGGTGAGGTCGGGAGGCGCCGCAGCCCCGCCCGCGCGCGGGTGAATGGGGGCGCCCGGCTCTCGTCCGGCGGCGCCGGCCGCGGCCGCGCCGCCGGCGGGGATACCCCAATGTGAGGACCTCAACCGAGTGCGTGCGCCCCAGATTGGGGCCCCGACCGCCGCTCAAATGCGCCTCGCGCCACTCACCCCCTTGCCCAGCTTCGCTTGGACGTCGTATTTCTTCCAGACTGCAGGGTCAATCTCTTCTAGAGTTGCCATGGCCGCGCGGCGCCGGGAGAGGGGGCGCGCGGCGGGATTCGGTTCGCGCGCCGCGCGAAACCGCCGCAGCGCCCGGCGTCGGGGGCGCGCGGGGCGGGCCACCGGGCGCGGCGCGGGACCGGGAGCGAGGCGCGCGGGCGCGCGCGGGGTGGCGGGCGTTGTGGGCGCGGGCAGGGGCGCGCGCAGCGAAAGCCTTGCAGGCCCGCCTCTCTTCTCTCTCCTCTCTTCTCACCGCCCCGCCGTGAACACTCCAGCCGCCGGCAGCCGCTGCAGCAGCAGCGCCTCCACAAACTGGGACCTAGACAGGACGCGCGCCCCGGCGGGCAGCGCGCGCGACGCCCACGCGCGCTCGGCGTCCGAGTCGCCCGCCGCCAGCCCGAGCCACGACGCCGGCCGCGCGGCGGCCGACCCGCGGGTGGGCGGCGGCGCGGCGGCCAGGGTGCCGCCCGCGGCGCAGACGAGGGCGGCGAGGCCAGCGCCGCCGTCGCGCTCGCGGGCGAGCAGGGAGGGGGAGGCCGCCACGATGCGCACCATGAGAAGCGGGGCGCGCGCAGACATAGCCAGCGCGCCCGCTAGGTCGAATCCGGACGCGGCGGGGTCGTCGGCCGGGTGCGCGAGCGC
>Ga0315274_10003299_pt1 | contig 24045 bp, 21 predicted proteins | sample YL17G02_20_MG_FD_203700 | JGI IMG/M metagenome (GOLD analysis project Ga0315274, IMG submission 203700) | Sediment microbial communities from Yellowstone Lake, YNP, Wyoming, USA - YL17G02_20 | ecosystem: Environmental > Aquatic > Freshwater > Lake > Sediment | place: USA: Wyoming | collected...
TGCAGTTGTTGATCCGACAGTTGGGTAGGACGACCGCACCGCTGTCCCTCCAAAATCCCTTCCATACCGTGCTGTTGCCAATGGTGCAGCCAGAGAGAAACCTTGGATCGGTGCACTTTGAGGACACCGGCAATTTCAGGAGCTGCTCGCCCCTCCATATTGAGAACCACGGCATGAAGTCTCCGTGCCACACGATAGGCCCCTTCCTGGGCGGCCTGTTTACACAATCGGATGAGCCTTTGGATTGTCCTTTTATTTCCATGTATTCTTTTGGCCTTCATGGCATCTCCCCCTCAGATACCATGATACCATATGTCGCTTTATTTATGCAAGGCTATATAACACATACGCTAATTTTTTGCTGTTACGTAAAAATCATTTGTGCACATGTGGGAAACGATTTGTGGACATGCCTGCCTGCGGTAGGCAGGGTCAAATCCTTCAGAGATGAACCTCCCATAATTTTTTTTCATCCTTGTAGACCATGAACTTCACATTTGGGATGAGACAGATCGTGACCAGTGTTCCTTCAGGGTATCCGATGGACCATTTCTTTCCCATAAACATGATGCTTCCATCTTTCCTTGCTTTTCTCCGGAGATGGATGGAGAAGACCTTCTCAAGGTCTACAGAGGGCTCCAGGGGTCTTAATTTACCTTTGCCCTGATGGATGGCTTGCTGCCATCGCTTCGTAGGAATCTCCCGTGTCTCCTCATGAATTCTCTGGTCATTGTAGTAGCTAACCAGATCATCCAATATCTTTTGGGCTTCCACGCCATCCTTCACCTTATGTTTTTCACAGAGATAGGGAAGTCTCCTTTGAAGATAATCGAAGATCTTCTCCACCTTCCCTTTGGCTTGTGCCTGTCTCTTCCCGGTATAGATCATCCCAATGTCCAGACTGCCAAGCGCCCTTCGGAACTGGATCTCTCCTTCATCCTCACGAAGCTTGTATCTCACATGAACCCCCTGATGCAGAACAAATCGGAAGATGGAATGGTTATCCAGATAGTAAGCCAAAGGGACCCCGTAAGCAGTGACCGTCTGCCTCACGGTCTGAAGATGCTCAAAGGAGGTCTCCACCTCAACCAGCCTGGCTCCGACGACTCTCCTCGAATGGTCATCCTTGGTCAGAATCAGATAGTGCTTCGTTGCTGCCGAGGGAAGCCAGAGGTGAAAGGAGGAATCATGTTGGAATAAGGCCCCAGGCCCTGAGGTTTCAAACCTCGTATAGACCTTTCCCTTCTCCTCCGGGAGGGCATGATAATAACCCTTTTTCAAAGCATAAAGACGGAAGCTATTGCGACTGAAAGGTCGATCAAATCGCTTCTGGGCCTCCTCAGCCAAGAAGGCGAAGTTGAACCTTCCCCGAAACGTCTCCGCTTCTTGACGAATGTATCGGAACTCTCTGTCCAACCATTCCTCCACCTCCGGAGAGATCACATGAAAGGCATTCTCCACCCTCTGCCAAAGACGAAAAGGCCTCTTCCTACTACTCAACAACCATCCCCTTCGCAGCTGATGAAGGCGGCTCCTCTTGACTCCTAATAGATCCATGGCCTCTTTCTCTGAGATCCGGTGCTGATTGAAGGACTCCAGCACCTCTTGCACAAATTTAACTGGCAGCCTCTTATGAATCCTCTCCTTCATCCTGTGGATGATTCTCGAATGAGAGCCTCCAAAAAAGCAATCTAAACTTATATCTCAACCTGTGGAGGTGTTCCTAACTTCTTGAAACACTTCGACTTTCATCTTATCTCGGCTTGTATCTCACGAAGATAGAACTGAGTTCTCTCTGTCAATTCAATCGCTTTCCCTATGCTCTCGGCTTTTATCTCACCCGGATTCGTCCTCTTTTCCGCCTTTTTCCTCTGCCTCCACTGCCTCTGATAATCGGGATGTTGCTGCCTCCAGGGCTTCACATGGTCCTGGTAATGGTTCTTCCAGTACCCCGGATTTCTCTTTCTGTACAACCTGTTGTTCTCCCCCTTTCTCAGTTTCTGGCATGCCATGGAACAGGCCTTCTGACGATCACCCACCCTCCGATCAGGGAGAAACCCTCTGCCACAGTAATGACATCTCCTCTCTGCCACCTTAAATCCCCCTTCCTTAGGAATCTAAGATGGCTCATATCGGACCCTCTTTCTATCTCCTCCTTCAACCTCCCCTCTGTCCACAAATGATCTTTACACAAAGTACATAAATGATTCTTCCGTATACGCTAATTTTTTGCTTGACATAAATTTAATTTAGTATATAATTTATATTAATTAAATTAATTCAAATTATAATCTGAATCTGATTCGTGAAATGAGTATAGAGGAGAGGAAAAATCGTGAAAGGAGTATGAGGGGGCAACAAATACAAGTTGCGGCCAAAGAATTGTTTATAGAAAAGGGTTTTAATTCGACCACCATTGAGGATATTGCTAAGAAAGCGGAATTGAGCCCCGCCACCATTTATCTATATTTTAAAAACAAAGAGGAGCTTTATACCTCCCTAAATTTAATTACCCTTCAATATTTATCTAATAAGATTAAAAAAATTTATGATAATGGAAAATTACCTATTGAAAAAAAAATATTCAAATTTAAAGACGCGCTGTACACAACATTTGCGTATGATCCTTTAATGTTTCGTAATATCCTGCATGTCCAATTAGAAGATACTTTATTGACTATTTCTAGCGAAATGGTTGATAAAATTAACAATATGGCCCATGAGATAATGAAGATGATCGCCGGTGTCTATGAAGAGGGGGTCCGTCAAAATAAATTTAATAAAAGTAACAGCACAGCGCAGGCTGATATAATTTGGGGGTTATTTACAGGCATTATATTGTGGGAGGAGTCGAAAAAAAAACTCAATCCGAAGAAGGATTTCGTCAAATCAACCCTGGACATAGCTTTTGATATTTTTTGCCGGGGCATTAAAAAGAGCAAGGATTAGTGTCGTTTTTCGGTTATTATGATTGACCAACAAACTACCATATATATAACTCGTATGCCAATGGCTTATTTTGAGCTAATTACTAACTAAAGATTCGTGGACATATAAATAGAGGAAGAATTGTATAATAATACTGTTAAATTTGAAAAGGAAGAAGGTATTGGAATTATTATCTTGAATAGGCCAAAGCAGATGAATGCTCTTAGTGTTGATCTGATAGAAGAGCTTTCTGGCTTATTGGATAAAGTTGTCAAAGACAATGAGATAGGTGTAGCGATTTTAACCGGAAGCGAGAAGGTTTTTTGTGTAGGGGCAGATATTAAAGAGGTTTCCAAGATTTATACTCCGGTAAAAGCACGTAATTTTCTTGCTAAGGTACGGTCTCTTTTTAACAAGATAGAAGACCTGGAAAAGCCGGTAATTGCTGCTGTCGGTGGTTTTGCCCTGGGAGGTGGCTGTGAGTTAGCATTGGCATGTGACCTTCGAATAGCAGCGGAGAATGCAAAATTTGGCCTACCAGAGATAAAGCTTGGAATAATCCCTGGGGGAGGGGGTACCCAAAGACTCCCACGAATTATAGGTATGACCAAAGCTAAGGAGCTTCTATATACAGGTGACCCCATTGATGCGAAGGAAGCTTTATTGACAGGATTGGTGAACAAAGTAGTTGCAGTTGAGTCGTTGATGGATGAGGGACGGAAAATGGCCTCGAAGATTTTTAGGCAACCTTCGTTTGCCATAAAAATGGCCAAACATGCAGTTAATAGGGGAATAAATATGGATGTGAAGTCTGCTATAGACTATGAAGCCCGTTGTGCTGAAATGCTATTCTCCACCGAGGATATGAAAGAAGGTATTAATGCATTTATTGAAAAAAGGCAGCCTACCTTTGTGGGGAGGTGAGCAAGAAGTAAAAAAATATAGAAACATCCAAATGTTTAAGCGTCATTAGCCTTTTATGTTTGGGTTTGGCAGTTCTAAAATAAGTTTGAATGTTTGTGACAAATACCGACTGCCACAAAGGGAAAGTGTTATGAAGTGAAAGAACATGCTGATGTCATAAATTAATGGTGCATTTTCTTCGAGAGAAGCTGTCGCCAAAAATTTTCAAGCTAGTGTTGGCTACTTGCAAACGGCTAATTCGAAACATAAAGCACGAACCTGAAATGCTTGATTAAATCAGAAAGTTTTTATGGATAAAAATGTTAAGAATCGAAATGTGGAAACGTAGTTCTTCTTTTGAGAGATATAGTGAGGGGGCAAAAGACTGTAGGATTGCTGCCAAAATAGGTCTGAAGGTAGATAATATTCGTTTATCCTTTGGAGACCTTATTGCACTAAATGAAGTAAGTTTGGAAGTTAAGGAACGAGAAGTACTAGCATTAATAGGACCCAATGGTGCAGGCAAGACTGCGCTCATCAACTGCATTACTGGTTTTTATAAACCTCAAAGAGGACATATATTTTTTTACGGGGAAGAGCTGATAGGTATCCCCAGTCACCTGATTGCAAAAAAAGGCATTGGGCGAACTTTTCAAAACATTGCACTTTATAAGGGGCTTACGACCCTCGACAACTTACTTGCGGCAAGACACAATTTCTTCAAGTCCACTTTTTTAGAAGACATTTGCATGGTAGGTAGAGCCCGCCGAGAGGAGATAAAACACAGGTGTGTTGTAGAAGATATTATAGATTTCTTGGAAATTCAGCATATTAGGGAAGAACATGTGGATAGCTTGGCTTATGGATTACGCAAGAAAGTAGAGTTAGGTAGAGCTCTTTGTTTGGAACCCAAGTATTTGCTCTTGGACGAGCCTATGGCCGGTATGACCAAGGAAGAAAAAGAAGATGTGTGTCGGTTCATTTTGGATGCTAACCAAATTTTGGGAATAAGCATCTTGCTCGTTGAACATGATATGGAAGTTGTAATGGATCTTGCCGATCGAATTGTTGTCCTAGACTATGGTCACAAAATTGCTGAAGGCACGCCCCAAGAGATTAGTAGAAACAAAGATGTAATAAGAGCATATCTAGGAGAAGCCAACTAAGGAAGTTTGATAATTCGTTGGAGGATTCTTCACAATATGATCCATTAGAAATGGGGCAATGATAACGCTTCCAAAAATTTTTATAATCAAAAGTTGATAAAAAAGGGAATTAATAATGCTGGAGATTAGTAATATTGAAGTTGTCTATGATAAGGTGATTTATGTCTTGCGTGGTGTATCGTTAGAAGTTCCTCAAGGGAATATAATCTGTCTTTTAGGTGCAAATGGAGTTGGTAAAAGCACCACTCTAAAGTCGATATCTGGCCTCATACGGACAGAACTGGGCGAAATAATTAGGGGCGATATAAAATTTGATGGAATTTCAATTATTAAAAAAACACCTGAAGATATAGTCAAGCTTGGAATCATCCAGGTATGGGAGGGGCGGAAGGTATGTGAACACCTTACCGTTGAGCAAAACTTAAGAGCAGGCACTTTTGTCAGGCAAGATGGAACGAATATTAAAAGAGATTTAAGTATAGTATACGATTACTTTCCCAGGCTAAAGGATGTGGGGAAGAAGAAGATGAGTGGCTACCTCTCCGGGGGTGAACAGCAAATGCTAGTCATCGGCCGAGCTATGATGGCACATCCAAAGCTGATTTTGCTTGATGAGCCCTCGTTAGGGTTAAGCCCCGTCATAGCTCGAGAAATATTTAGAATTATTGAGAGACTCAACAAAGAAGAAAGAACCACCTTCCTCCTGGTAGAGCAGAATGTGAAGGCTTCGCTGGATGTAAGCCAGTATGGGTATGTGATGGAAAACGGCAGGATAGTCCTGGACGGGCCGGCCGAGGAATTAAGAAACAATGAAGATATTAGGGAATTTTATCTTGGGTTAAGCCAGTTGGGATCGAGAAAAAGCTACCGTGAGGCCAAGGCTTATAAGAGGAGAAAGCGCTGGCTCGGATAATTGGAGTTGAGGATAGGAGTCAAATTATGAAGTCAGTTGAGCAGACACTCCCTCAATTACTTCTCCGAAATTACCGATATTATGGCGACAAAAAAGTAGCCATGCTAAAAAAAGATTTTGGTATATGGAAGACATATACCTGGAAGGACAGCTATGAACACGTTAAGCAATTTTGCCTGGGCCTGATAATTTTGGGGCTTAAAGCTGGAGACAAGGTGGCTATAATAGGGGACAATGATCCCCAATGGTACTGGGCTGAGTGGGCAGTACAAAGTGCCAGGGCGGCTGTCTATGGGATCTATGCTGACGCAGTGGTCAAGGAGGTGAGGTATTCGTTAAAACATGGTGATGCCTCATTCGTTATTTGTAGTGACCAAGAACAAGTAGATAAGGTTATTGAGATAAAGGGCGAGCTTAAGTTTTTGAAGAAAATAGTCTATTGGAAGCCGAAGGGAATCTATTATTACACTGATCCGGACATAATATTTTGGGCGGATGTAGAGAAATTAGGCATTGAATACGAGAAGAACCATCCAGGTTTTTTTGAATCTCTTGTAGAGAAAGGAAATAAAGAAGACATTGCCGCTCTCTGCTACACCTCGGGCACTACTGGTGAATTCCCAAAAGGGGCACTTATATCACATCGTTCCATGATAACCAATATGGAGAATTTTGTTAAAAATTGTCAAATAACAGCTAACGATATTTATGTAAGTTCTGCAAGTCCTACTTGGCTAGCAGAGCAATTTTTCGGCATAACTTGCCATTTACTCGTAGGTGAGCAAATAGGCTTTCCCGAATCTCCGGCCACGCTTATGAAGGATCTTAGGGATATTGGCCCGACAATAATCATTTTCCCCACCCGAATATGGGAAGATATAGCATCCAACATTAAATTGGGGCTCTATGATACTTCATGGTGGCAGAAGTTGCTTTTTGATTTACTATTTCCTATAGGGAAAAGGTGTGAAGAAAAAAGGAATAAGAACAGATTTTGGTATATGCTACGTAACATCACAGATTTAGTGATGTTTAGACCACTAGGGGACAGGATCGGTCTGAAAAAGTGTCGTATAGCCTTCCAAGGCGGGGCGATTATTAGTTCGGAAGGTATGCGCTTTTTCCGAGCTATTAGGGTTAACCTGAGGCAACTCTATGCCATCACCGAGGGTGGTTTGCTTACAATGCATAGGGAAGGAGACGAGGATCCAGAAACAATAGGTACGCCAGTTGATGAGGAACACATTAAGGTGAGTGAAGGCGGTGAAGTAATCAGCCGAGGAGACATCATTTTTTCTGGTTATTATAAAAACGAAGAGGTTTACAAGAAACTTGTGGTGAATGGTTGGTTTCATACCGGAGATGCCGTGATAGTGAACGATTCAGGACATTTTATATACATTGACCGAGTTGAAAACTTGGTTGACCTCCCAGGAGGTTACAAATTTGCCCCAGAATATGTTAGCAGTCGTCTGAGGTTTAACCCCTATATTAAGGACGCATTCGTAATTGGTGGAAGAAAAAGGCCTTTCATTTCTGCATTAATAATTATTAACTATGAAAGTATGGGGGACTGGGCGGCAAAAAAATTAATTTCGTACAGCACTTATATCGATCTATGTCAGAAACTTGAGGTATATGATTTCATAGAGGAGCAGATCAAAGAGATTAACAGATCTCTTCCTAAATATATGCAGGTCTCTAGATTTGTAGACCTGCACAAAGAATTCGATGCGGACGAAGCTGAGATGACTCGTACTAGAAAACTAAAACGTGGCCTTTTAGAGGAACGATATTCTGGGCTAATAGATGCTATATACCAAGACAAAAACACATATAGTGTGGAAGCTCCTGTAACTTATCAAGATGGCCGAACAGGCATAGTACGCACCAACATCCTAATCAGAAGGGTGAAGGAGGAAAATGAATGACCAATGCTCTCCAAACATTCGCTAACGGTATTACTTTAGGGTTCATTTACTCCTTGGTGGCGATACCTATAGTTCTAGTTTACAAAGCTAGTAAGGTGTTTAACTTTGCTCACGGTGGAATAATGCTTTTAGGAGGCCTTATTCTATATACGTTTCTTTACCACCTGCCTTTGTGGTTAGTTGTACCCCTAACTATTATCGCAGTTGGCATAATGGGATATATAATCCAACGCATCGTTTTAACCCCATTAATTGGTCAGCCTATTCTTTCGCTCATTCTAGCGACAATGGCTCTCTTGGTACTATTCAATTCATTATCTGTTGCAATATGGGGGGCCGTACCTTGTTCGTATCCCTCAATACTCCCAATGGGGTCTATAATGGTAGGTCCCGTGAAAATAAGCAAACCTGACATTATCGAAATTTTAGTTATTGTGGCAATCTTAGGTCTGTTGGGAACCTTTCTCAACTACACCAAGTATGGGTTAGCCATGATGGTCACTTCTGAGGGACACTTATTAGCTCAGAGCTTGGGTATAAGAGTGAAAATCATATTTGCTTTGGCTTGGATTATTGCCGCAATACTTGCAACTGTAGGTGGTTTCTTTGTCGGCTACAAACTAGCGTTATCTGAGTATCTACCCGAAGTAGCTCTCAGATCTTTTGCTGTGGTTCTGCTAGGTGGGCTTGAGTCTGTAAAAGGAGCCATAATCGCAGGACTTATTATGGGAAATATAGAAGCTTTTGTTAACTTCTATCTCGGTGATTACATTCCCGGAATAGGTGTCATCGCTCCTTATATTGGACTGTTGTTAATTATGTGTCTTAAACCCTACGGGCTTTTTGGTTGGGTTAGAATAGAAAGGGTATAAACAAAAGTGAGGCCATGTGGAGTATATAATACTTCTTACAGCCAGGATAGGGCCGTTATAAGGACTAATTTGCAATGGGGATGGCTTATTGCTTTTTTTGGCTTTATTTTCGCTTTACCCCTACTTAAGAACGAATATTTTCTTACTTTAGGAATTTTAATAGGAATCAATGTCATTAGTCTGCATGGTCTTAACATTCTCACGGGCTATACCGGACAGCTTAGTCTGGGACATGCTGCATTTATGACTGTAGGGGCATTCACAGCATCCAATCTAGTAGTTGAATTTAATTTTCCTTTCTTGCTGGCCCTGTTCTGCAGTGGACTTGTTACTTCTGTTGTCGGTGTGCTCTTCGGGGCACCATCTATTAGGATTAAAGGCTTCTACTTGGTTATGGCAACATTAGCAGGCCACTACGTTATTTTATTCATCATACACCGGTGGGAAGCTATAGGAGGCTTCATTGGTAAACTCACCCCCACAGCTAGTATCGGACCGTTAGTAGTTGATACCTCGGTGAAATTTTATTTATTGACTACAATTATTGCGATTGTTGGAACCTATGTGGCACTAAACGTCCCTAGATCTAATCTCGGACGTGCTTTTATAGCAGTGCGAGACCATGACATAGCAGCCATGATTTTGGGTATCAACGTGGCGTATTACAAATTTCTAGCATTTGGCATTAGCTCTTTTTATGCCGGTGTCGCCGGGGGCCTCCTTGCTTTTTATTTTGGCATCGCTCATACTCAGTTTTTCAGCTTAACACAGGCTGTGTGGCTACTGGGGATGCTTATTGTCGGTGGACTTGGCTCTACCTTAGGTCCCATCTTTGGAGCTATTTTTTTCCAGCTAATAAATGAGCTCAGTACTCGTGCAGGGCCGATAATAGTTAAATTTTTACCTGGTCTAGGGGAGACTGCGGCTTCACAAATCGCTAATATATTGTGGGCTATTTTTATCTTATTTTTTATCATTAAGGAACCTCGAGGAATTAATCATATGTGGCAAGTTTTAAAAAAATTATATAGGCTTCACCCCTTTTCGCATGAATAAATATTATAAAACAAAAAATTATAATATATTTTAAGTAGATTGGATTTAAAATAAATTAATAAGGAGGGATAAAATGAAAAGTAAAAGGTTGTTAATGGAGGTTGGAGGTGGGTTATTGATGTTGGTATTGGTGAGCCTATTTTTTGTAAGTGTTTGTGCTGCCGAAGTAAAGTCATCTCCAAAAAAGCAGGCGATACAAATTTACCATCCAGTGGGGCTTACTGGTCCGTGGGGTTATGCTTTTAAGCCAATAATGCTTGGTTACCAAACTTATTTTAAGTATGTGAATGAGGTTGAAGGGGGCATAGAAGGGCACCCAATTGAATTTGTGTGGGCGGATAGCGCTTATGACCCTGCAAAGACAATGAGTTTATATAAACGTTGGAAAGCGGAAGGAAAGGTTATCTTGGTTATTTTAGCTGGATCTCCAGACGGCGAAGCCACAAAAGCCACTTTGGAAAGGGATAAGGTGGTTGGCATGAACTTGATGCCTAGTGACCCTACGTTCTATCCACCCGCTTATACGTATGGGGTAGGTACGACATACCACGAAATGCATATGGTTATGTTACGTTATATAGCTAAGACCTGGCATCGCCCTGAACGACCAGTGCTTGCTACCTACTACCCCGAATATCCATGGGCTTTCGAATTTGACAAGATGATTAAGGAGACGGCCGACCGTTTTGGAATTACCTACGCAGGGTTGGAGCTAGCTAAGCCTGGTGCTCCAAGCCTGAAGCCTGAGTTAGAAAGATTAATGGGCAAAGGAGTAAATCAGATTATGACTATCCTACCAACGGGTCTGACTAAGATATTGTTTTCAAGCATGGATGAAATGGAGATTCGTGGTAAGATGCAGGTAGGGCTGTGGGCTGGTATATACCTCGAAGAAATCGGGAGGATTGTAGGTCCCAGTTTTGAAGGGGTCACTGGCATTGGGTGGTATCCTGTTGAGGAGGATTGCTTGACCAATCCCAAGTTGGCAAGGATTCGAGATTACTGGCTAAAAGCAACCGGTGGCGAGAAGTTTGAAAGCCCACAAATGTCGGGCTGGATGGCGGGTGAGTTAGCTGTCCAGGCTATTAGGCAAGCCATAAAAAAAGTTGGTTATGATAACCTAACAGGAGAAAACCTTAAAAAGTATGGTTTTGACGCCATTAAAGATTGGGAAGGCTCAATTCATCCCAAGACTACCCTCGGTCCTACCAGTCAAACGTCTGCACGGCTAAACCGCGTTTATAGGTATAAAGATGGCAAATTACACGTAGCTGAAGACTGGACACCTCGTCCTGAGCTTAGCCGAGATCTAAAGACAGGTAAGGTGGACTGGGCAAAGTATTTTGAGTCTGCAGACTGGGCCAAATTCTCGAAAGGCTGCAATCCAATTGCACGTTATTCCAAACCTTAAATAAGGAGGATAAATTCATGAAGACTAAAGATATGGATAAACTTACAAAAGAAGTAAAAGAGTTCGGCCTAAAGAGAGCCTCGGCGGTGGGTATCGCTGCTGTGGAGTTCTGGAAAGACGCCCCTGAGGGCTACCGTCCCCAGGACACCCTTGAGGATGCCAAGACTGTGGTGGTCTTCATCCATCCTTTTCCTCTGGAGTCTATTTTTCTGGCCAAACACCCGCGCTCTTGGCAGCGAGTTTTCATCAATGCCCGTTATGTCGTGGACCAGGAGATTACGCTTCCTATAGCCTGCTTCATTGAGAATAAAGGATATGCTGCAGTGCCCATCCCTATGGCTATTCCCATAGATATCGAGGGACCGGGACACGGTCTCTTCGGAGATATATCTCTTCGCCATGCGGCGGTTGGCGCTGGGCTTGGTGAAATCGGCCACAATCAATTGCTATTGACTCCAAAGTGGGGACCTCGGGTCTTGGTGGGCTCGGTGATCACCGCCGCTCCCCTCATTCCCGATACCCCCTTTAAGTCTTATATCTGCGATACAGCAGACTGCGGTAACCTTTGTATTCAGGCCTGCCCTGCAAGTGCCATCTCGGAAGAAGGCACAGATAAGCTATTGTGTATCAGGGAATGTCAACCACATGGCATCTGGGCTCTCTTCAATCATCTCAAAGCCCTCTTTGGTGAGAAAGACCCAGAGAAGAGAAGGAGGCTCATAACTAGTCCCATGACCCGAATGATTCACCACCATATGATTTTGGGGACCGTGGGTTGGTGTGTGGAGTGTATGAGAGTATGTCCTGTTGCTAAGAAACTGGGTAAGCAAGATAGAAAAGGGAAGAAATAAAACTTTAGATGGAGGAAAATATGTCAAATCTAATACAAAACTTAATCAACATTGTAGGTCAGGACCATGTTGCATATTCTCCGGTGGATAAACTGGTGTACTCCCACGTGGCTGGGGCAGGGGGAGACTTTGTCCGTGGTCAGCCGGATGTCATTGTAATGCCCGGCTCTCCTGCAGAGGTCTCTCGGATTATGCAGGTTGCGACCCGCACACGAACACCGGTGGTTCCCAGGGCTGCTGGATCCTATCATGGGGGTACTCAGATTCCCAACCAGGGAGGTATAGTAGTTGATCTCGCCCGCATGAATAAGATCCTGGAGATCGACGAGGACCGGATGATTGTTGCGGCTCAGGGTGGTGCCAGCGTCTACAACATTATACGGCAATTGGATGAAAGAGGTCTTCGCTTTCCTCTGCTACCTCAGTATACCTCAGCCCCTACCATTGGAGCTGCAGTAGCCTGCAATATCTCTGGGATAAATGGCGCACGTCGGGGTCGCCTCGGTGAGAATATAGTAGGACTGGAGGTAGTGCTACCTGATGGAGAGATATTAACGTTGGGTTCCAAAGCTTACGAGGGGAAATACGGGCATTATCATCGCTATATGGGAACCCCCGATGTAATAGGACTTTTCGTTAATTCTGGTGGAATTCTGGGAATAACTACCGAAGTAGCAATAAAGGTGGACCACCGAATGGCTGTTAGTGATGAAATCTCCTACGGCTGGCCCCGAGACAAAGTAGAGGACCTGACTAAGGCCATTTATTGGTTGCAGCGCTACGATGTCTGCGATGTGACCACCCTAAATTCATGGAACTACTACTCGGCTCTACAGAGGGGAAAGGTAAACATCCCGGAGCACATACACTTTATTAACAACATCACCGTGGATGGTCATAGCAAGGAAGAGTGCAATATCGCCGAGCATCGGTTCCGTGAGATTTGCGAGAAATATGGTGGTACTGACTTAGGCGAATTGGGGAGGTTTACAAAAGGTGGTCCCCGGTACCACACATGGAGAGGGGGGGCAATATGGATAGGACGGGAATTTTCCTTGATGTTCTACCACCCAACAATGACGTTGCCTGAGGTTTATGACATATACGAACAGAAGTGTCGAAAGTATGAACTTTGGAGCGCCAAGTATATCCCGACTTGGTTCAGCAACACCGAAAAAAATGTGCTATATACTTATCCCCTATTGGGGGAGACTTACCCAGAGGATTGGGAAGAGGTGGAAAATTTGAGGCATTGGTTCGATGAGATTCATATCGAGCTCACCAAACTAGGCTGCGTTGAGTATCTAATTGGTGATGTCTTCCCTCACATTGTGGTCGACCGCTTGGGGCCCGCATATGAGTTCATCAAACGGATCAAGCGGGTGATTGATCCTGAGAATATTATGAATCCCAGCCATATATGGAGATAATTGAAAGGAGATATGAAAAATGACACTTGAAAATTTGAAAAAAGAACTTTACCGTTGCATCTCCTGCTCTGAGTGTTATGGCAGGGGACCAAACCTGCCCTTCAAGGATGCAGAAAACTCGACACCCTATTGGATCTGTCCCATCCTGGACAAGTTCGGTTTTCTCACCTACACCCCCCAAGGATTGATGTTTATCGCAAACAAAGTTTACTATAAGAACTTCCCCATCAGTGAGGACATGGTTCAGATTTATTACTCATGCGTATCCTGTAACCGTTGTGGCACTCAGTGCACCCGGCCCTTCTTGGATATCTTCCGTGCAATGAAGGAGGAAATGGCTCTTAGGGGAGTGGGTCCTCCCGCACCTGTTAAGAAGGCCAATGAAAACATCAAAGCTCTCCACAATTTTATGGGCGCTAAGCCTGAAGCTCGCATTAAGTGGGCTGAAGGATTAAACTTGCCCAAGACCGGGGAGATGGTTTTTTTTGCTGGCTGTTATGGCTCTTTTAGATACCCTAAAGTATCACAGGCAACAGTCAGGGTTTTGAGGGCAGCGGGCGTCGATGTCGCTTATATGGGTGAAGAGGAATGGTGCTGCGGCATGATTCCTGGCTGGAGTGGTCAACCTGACATTGAGGCTGAGATGGCCACGCATAATGTTGAGGTTCTCAAGAAGATGGGTGCTAAGCGGGTAGTCATCGCCTGTGCTGAGGGTTACCGGACATTCGTAAAGGAATATCCCAAAATTGTAGGCAAGCTTCCTTTTGAGGTGATTCACACTTCCCAGTTAGTCTCAGAATTTATGAAGAATGGAAGACTAAGACTTACAAAAGAAGTTAAAGAAAAGGTAACTTATCACGATCCCTGTTTTTTGGGCCGACACTGCCGTGAGTATGATGCACCGAGATTAGCGATCAACGCTATTCCAAAAATAAAGTTCGTTGAGATGGAGCATAATGGTCTATTTGCTGACTGCTGTGGCAGTGGGGCCGGGGTCACGGGAATGTCCTATCCTCATCTGGAGAAACAGGACGCTGCAAAGAGGGTCAGAGAGGCTGGACTGGTGGCCGAGAGAATTGTTACCACTTGCCCTCGGTGCGTGGAGACTCTAAAGCGCACTGCTATTGAAATTAATATTAAGATAGAGGTTATAGACTTGATGGAGTTACTGGCCAAAGCGTTGTAATAAAGTAATTTGCGGAAAGGTAGGATTTCGTGGTACTTTTCAGCTGGATTGAACCCGCAATAGGAACTATCGAATAGTATTCAGAAATTAAGACATCCATGAACCGGGCGGTGATCCTTGCTTAGGTTACTGCTATACTATTGACTAAAAGTGATAATTCAAATCGGAGCTCAAGGGGAATATCAAACATGGAAAATAAAGTTATGCCTTCTAACAGATTCTGGGACGAGAAATGGGAGACGCTTTCCATAGATGAGAAAGCCCATATCCAGTTAAAAAAGCTCAAGCAACTTTTGACGTACGCAAACAAAAATAGCCCATTTTACCGCCGGCATTTCAAAGAAGCTACCTTTGACACTGAGGGGATTAATAGCTTGGATGATTACTTAGGGAGGGGACCCTTTGTTAACAAAACCATCCTGATGGATGAACAGACAAAGAACCCACCCTTTGGAGATCTCTTGACTGTTAACTCAGCTGAACTTGTGCGTCTTTATTGAGTCTTTATTACCCCGGGAGGGGATATCAGGAGAAAGGGGACTTTGCCAATGCTCTGCCACTCTTTCTGAAGGTCCAAAGGAGATGCCCGAACTATTGATGTTTACTACAACATCGGCTTCGTTTATGGAAGAATGGGCCAGAAGGGACTACCCCACCTCTATTTTGGGAAACATTTCAAATTGAGAGGTGAGAAAAACAATGCCCTCCTCCATTTCAGAACGGCTATAGAAGGGAAGCCCGAAAAAGCAATAAGAGGTACAGCGAGAGATCAGAGAACTTACATCGCCCAAATAACGAAAATGAATTTTCGGGGCAGGTCTCCCGACCCCGAATGAGATTTAGGAATGCATCATGCCTCAGACAGTCATCGAGGAAAGAGGGATAAGGGGGTAGAATGAAGACAGTAGAGGAGTATTGCAAAAAGGCGTTAGAGATGGACATCGACGGGGCAAAAGTGATCGATCCTCGTTCCGTCGTCACTGCCGAATGGGTGAGGATGAAATGCCAATTTGGATGCCTTGGTTTCGGGACGAGGCTTTGCTGTCCTCCCTACACGCCCACCCCAAACGTAACTCGGAAGGTCATCGATTCCTACCAGAAGGCTATTTTGCTACATCGAAGATTGAAGGGGGGAGAAAGGGAAAGGGCTAAGGCTTTCAATGAAACCGTTGTTCGTCTTGAGATCGAGATTTTCCTTGATGGCTACTACAAGGCTTGGAGTATGGGTTCCGGTCCTTGTCGACTCTGTAAGGAGTGCGACCCGACCGGTCTTTGTAAACATGGATATGAGGCGAGGCCCTCGATGGAGGCCTGTGGCATTGATGTCTTCAAGACTGCGAGGGACAATGGATTCCATATTGAGGTGGTGCGAACCCATGGTCAGGAAAAGAGTGCCTACGGATTGGTCTTAGTGGAATGAGGTTCGTCCCGACATGTGGATAAATGGATTATGCATCCTTTGGTCGGGATGTCGGCCCACTGAAGCGTTGGATGAGGTACCACGGACTTCCCTATGGGGGTCCGTTGGAGAGATGATCGGATATACTATTGACTAAAAGTGATAATTCAAATCGGAGCTCAAGGGGAATATCAAACATGGAAAATAAAGTTATGCCTTCTAACAGATTCTGGGACGAGAAATGGGAGACGCTTTCCATAGATGAGAAAGCCCATATCCAGTTAAAAAAGCTCAAGCAACTTTTGACGTACGCAAACAAAAATAGCCCATTTTACCGCCGGCATTTCAAAGAAGCTACCTTTGACACTGAGGGGATTAATAGCTTGGATGATTACTTGGGGAGGGGACCCTTTGTTAACAAAACCATCCTGATGGATGAACAGACAAAGAACCCACCCTTTGGAGATCTCTTGACTGTTAACTCAGCTGAACTTGTCCGGCTTTATTATTCGCCAGGCCCACTGCTGATAATATTCAGCCACAAAGATTTGAAAGCATATATTGAAAGAGCTGCTATGGGACTTTATCTGGCCGGGGCTAGAGCCAACGATGTAGTGGATATTTCTTTCAACTATAACTGGGTAGGAGCAGGAACGGTGCATGATGATGCTTATAGAATGATTGGGTGTGCTGTTCTGCCTGGTGGTGCAGGGATGAGCGAAACTCATATAGAGCTAATGAAGTTGACCAAAACTACTGTTTTATCCGCTTTTCCCACGTATGCCATCCATTTATATGAAACAACAAAAAAAATGGGCGTCAATCCTAGGGAGGATCTCTCTTTGCGATTGATCATAATTGTTGGTGAAATCAGAACCGACGATGATAAACGGGAAATTGGAGAAATGTTTGGGGCTGAAGTCAGGGAGATGTATGTTGGGGGTGAGATGGGGTTCGTAGGCTCGGAATGCGAATTCGGTGGGGGGATGCATCTTTACAGTGATACAATAGTGGAGGTTATAGATCCAGAGACTGGACGTTGTGTGAACAAAGGTGAACCTGGAGAGATTGTAACCACTGACTTACATCGCAAAGCAATGCCGATCATTAAATATCGCACAGGAGATATAACTGAAGGGCTATTTTATGGGGAGTGTCCATGCGGACGTAACAGTCCCAAGATGAAACGGATACTTGGCCGGATAGGAGACATTTCTAGAGTCAAGGGTATGTTTGTTCCACCACGTCGCGTTGAGCTTGTCGTTCGTCGATACAAGAATTTAGGTAGGTGGCAGCTTGTAATTGATAGGCCAGAAAAAAAGGACCGCCTAACCATAAGAATTGAATGCCCGAAAAATGATCAAAAAGAAGACTTCAAAAATGTGTTAATTGGCCAATTTAAGATTGCTCTTGGAATCTTACCGGAGATTGAGTGGCTTAACCTTGGGACAATAACAAAAGATACCCAACAGATAAAAGATTTACGTAATGTTGTAAAATGATCACTATTGTCTATTATAGGGTTTGATGAGTTATTGTACAAGCAAGGTTCAGGACCTTTGGCTAACTTATTCGGGTCAACATGGGATAAGGTGTTTGAGGTTAACTTAAGGGCACTGTTATTTCTCTATCAACCGGTTTACTGCGCCTGGATGAAGGACCGTGGGGATGTTATCCTAAATATTTCTTCTGCTGGAGGATATCAAACCATCATGGGTATCAATGCCTATAATGTGACCAAGGACGCATTAATACATTTTATGCGATGTCTCGCAATCGAGTGGGGGTACAATGGTATCAGGGTAACCGCCCTGGCTCGCTAATAAAGACCCAATTTAGTCAGGCCCTTTGGGAGAACCCTGTTGGTGCCAAGACCGTCGAAGGCCATTCAATACCCAGGATTGGAAAGGTAGATGATATTGCGGGCGTAACCTTGGCATCCAGTTCCTCCTCGTTTATTACGGCCCATATCTTGACTATCGATGGAGGCAGGTATTATTAAGTCCAAATATATGCCAGTTGTTCGAATCTCAGGAGAGGAGGGAATAAATGAGAACGAGAGGCGATTGGATTGATGGTTTGCGGAAGATGCGCAGAAACGTCTATCTACAGGGCGAGAAGGTAGCCAGGGATGACGAGAGGATGGAGAACGCCATCAATACGATAGGTTTGACCTTTGACTATGCGGAAAATAAGAAATATGCAGACTTTATGACTGCCACTTCCCATATCACAGGCGAGACAATCAATCGTTTCTGTCATGTTCATCAGAGCAAAGAGGATCTACACAAGAAGCAAGATGTGACGCGATTTCTTTGTCAAAAAACAGGTGGTTGCATTCTGCGGTGCATGGGAATAGATGGTGTCAATGCCATTTCTTGTGCCTCCTATGAGGCAGACAAAGACAACAATGGAGCAACTGAGTACTTTACGAACTTCATTAAATGGTTGGAACATTTTCAGAGAGAGGACCTCGTTGGCTGTTGTGCCCAGACTGATGCAAAAGGGAATAGGCCTCAGAGGCCAAGCCAGCAGAAGGATCCAGATGCGTACGTGCACATGGTGGAAAGGAAGAGCGACGGCATTGTGGTTAGGGGTTGCAAGATTCATATCTCCGCAGCATCCCTCTCGGATGAGGTGATAGTAGTTCCCACGCGATCTCTCTTGCCAGAAGAGAAGGAATGGGCTGTCGCCTTTGCTATTCCTGGAGATTGGGAAGACGTCAAGATGGTGGTCAGGGTTTCAAACGTTCGCCCCCGAAAGCACTTCGAAAAAGGGGTTGAACAGGGGCTAAACGAGGCGATGGTCATATTTGAAGATACCTTTATCCCTTGGGAGAGAGTTTTTCTCTGCGGTGAAACCCAACATGCAAGTGTTCTGGCATTACTTTTTGCTCTCTACCACAGGCATAGCTATTGTGGGTGCAAACCGGCCCTTTCAGACGTGATGCTTGGTACTACTGCATTGGCAGCGGAATACAATGGAATCCATAAAGAAAAGCACATACGGGACAAGCTCGCCCATATGATTATGGTCGCAGAGCTTACCTATGCAGCTGGGTTTACTGGGTCGGAGTTAGGTGGGCCAAAGGTATTTATGCCTGGAGTGGGAGTTGTACCCTACGGCCCAGGGACCTTTATACCTGACTCAATCTATTGTAATGTAGGTCGCTGTTTGGCAGGTGAGGCTTATTATCAGGAGATGGAGATCCTTGCAGATGTGTCTGGTGGCGTCCCTGCCACGCTACCTTACGAGGAAGATTGGGTGAATCCTGAAACTGGGTATCTTCTTGAAAAATACAGTATTCGAAACCCTGATATCTCGCCTCAAAATCAGCATCTTTTCTGGAGGCATGTCGGCGATATCCTCTGTTCAGCCTATGGAGGAGCCTTTGCCCTCGCAGCTGTTCACGGCGGGGGCTCCCCTATAATGGAGAAGATTGCTATCACGGGCCAGTATGACATTGAGGCCCGAAAGAATATGGTGAAGTACCTGGCCGGGATCCAGACAGATGCGGAGCCGATGGCCCATACCAAAGTTGAAGCCCGCGTTGGTAGAGGGGGTACACGTCACCGAAGATAGCGTTGAGGGGTTGCCAGCCAAAGAGAATTAGCAACAAGAAACACTGAAGAAATCTTTAAAATAGACATTTTATTCAATAGGTTTATAAAGCAAAGGAGGGAACAGATGGCGCCAAGAGGGGTTTCTATAATCGGCATTGGTTCCACGCCTTTCGGGGTGTTAGAGAATCAGTCGTTAAAGTCAATGGCTATTGCAGCCTGCTGTGAAGCCATAAAGGACGCAAGCATTGATAGAAAGCAAATCCAAGCTTTCTATCTGGGCAATTATATCTCGGGCATGATCGTTGGACAGGAGACGATCGCTCCGTTAATTGCCGATAGCTTGGGCTTGAGCAAGGAAATTTCTGCTACCAAGGTGGAAGGAGCCTGTTGCTCTGCGGCTATAGCTTTAAGGCAGGGATACTTGCTCATAGCTTCCGGGATGTACGACATCGTTTTGGTAGCGGGTGTTGAGAAGATGACCTCGGCCTCTAGAGAGAAACTTACCGCATCTTTGAGTGCCTCCATTGATATGGAGACAGACGGGCTATCGGGAATAACCTTCCCTGGGTTTTGGGCATTGATAGCAAGGGCTCATATGCATGAATACGGCACCACAATTGAACAAATGGGGATGGTCTCGGTCAAAAACCACAATAACAGCGTGCTCAATCCTAGAGCTAGATTTCGAAACAAAGTGACTCTTGAAGAGGTAATGAACTCCAAGCTTGTATGCGACCCCCTGAAAATTTATGACTGTTGCCCCATTGCCGATGGGGCTGCGGCAGCTGTTCTATGCGCTGCAGAAATGGCCAAAGATTATACATCTAAACCTGTGGCCATCATTGGTTCAGCCCAGACCACCGGATATTCCACTCTTTCTGCGTACAGAGTGATGACCTCTTTCCCGTCTACTTCAATGGCGGCAAAGCAAGCTTTTGAAATGGCTGGGCTCAAAGCGAGTGATATAGATGTAGTGGAGCTACATGACTGCTTCAGTCCCGCCGAGATTGTCGATAGTGAGGACCTAGGATTGTTTGCGAAGGGGAAAGGGGGCTGGGCAGTAGAAGAGGGGATAACTCAGGTAGGTGGGAAGCTCCCCATAAATCCCAGCGGCGGTCTGTTAGCTAAGGGCCATCCCACAGGGGCTACTGGATTAGGGCAGACCTTTGAAATAGTAAAACAGCTTCGGGGAGAACACGAAAACCAGGTTCAGGGAGCTGAAATAGGATTGGTTCATAACGCCGGAGGCGCGGCTTCGGTGTGCACCGTGCATATCCTAAGGAGAAGGTAAAATGGAAAGCAACTTGAGTCAGGTAGTACTAGCCAAATGCAAGAACTGCGGTAGGCTTTTTATTCCCCCAGCGTACATGTGTTCAGATTGTGGCAGCGCAGAATTCAGGAACGTAATTTCGGGTGGAAAGGGAAAGGTTCTATCGTACACCACGATAAGAGTTCCCCCTCTGGGATTCCAGGATCAAGCCCCTTACGAGATTGGTGTGATTGAGCTTCGAGAAGGGGTCAATCTGATTGCCCGGATAGTCGCCAGCGAAGGAGATGAAGTTAGAATAGGAGAGAGTGCATCCTTTATGAAAAAGGATACAAGTGGAGCTTATTGGTTCAAGGTGGGAAAGAATTAATCGTTCGAGATAAATTGAGGAGGTGAATACCTTGACGATGCCGTGATAGACGGAGACATTGCTTTTTTTGGTGAATCCTTTGGTTTGTCTTACATAGATCCGATTGGCGGCCTGATAGGAGGTGCCTTTGAAGCGACTTTGATCGACGAAGGTTTCGAGAAGGGAGAGAGGGTGGCCATAATACCTGGGCTAGTCGTGGCGAATGGATTTGACATTGAGGGAGAGAAGCTTGGAAGCGAGATGAGGGATTTTGATATGAGGGAGGATTAAGAATCGAGTATTTTGGGGGATCTTATGGAGATTTTGTGTTTTGATTTGAGCCGACCAGCCGATGAAATGATCATGGCAGGCGGCCCCGAGGCAGGGGGGAGCCCCAGCCGAGGCAGGCGACGACCTAGCCATTGAGGAAAGCTATATTACTCAAGGTGAGCTCCTACGATTTGGCGATAGCCCGGGTAGCAGTAACGATGGATGAGGCTGTTATAAAGGGCTTCGAGAGGGTGTGACGAACGAGCTTGAGGTCCAAGGGGCCAAGGGTGGAGAATTTCCCTTCAATGGGAGTTTTGATCATTTCTACGAAGGGAAGAGAGCGGTTTCTTCTGGAATTGTTTGCACCGGATAGGCTTGGGGGAGTTGAATGAAGTTCATCCTTTCCAGCCGCAAGAGAAGTTCACTGCAGGCCATGTCTTTTAGGGTTCCGTTGGGCTGGTACCACTGCCAGTGGTGCTCGGATTATGATGACCCTGGCCTACGAGCTGAGAAGGAGGGGTGGTGGATATGCCATAGGTGCTATCTGTGGTGGTTTGGCTCAGGCAGACGCATGTATCATTAAAGTCTAAGGGTGAAACTTTTAGTTAACCAAAGGGATTTAATTGATCTTCACGAAAAGGAATTTAAGTCACCAGAAATTGCTCCAAAATAAATAGATGTCTCTTTAATTTATCTTTGTAGCTCTATTTACTAAGACAAGATTACTCCAATAGATCTAAGTCAAGAGACTGCTATCCAAATCGATATTGTACACCAAATCCACTCCGGGGGTATTTCCATTTGACGGAGCCATAGATACAGGCGATCTGGCAGGTACCGCATTCCAAACAACCAGCAAATTCGACCACCATCTCTCCCTTTTCATTGAGAGAGTAAAGGTTTGCCGGACAGGCATAAATACAGAATCGTTCTTTGCAGGTGTGGCAGATTTTCTGATCAAGAGTGATATGGGTTTCTTTATCGTTTTTAAAGGCATCTAAAGCCAACTTCTCGGTAATCTTCATCAGCGTCACCGTTCTAAAGAATCATTTTGCCAGGATTCAATACAAAGTTACTAAGTTCAAATGACAAAATCAAAATGCCATTTGGCATTCTGTTTATTCGGATTACATCTTCCTAAATTTCAACCAATCTTTAAACGTATCGAGATTAAGAAAGCTTTCCTTCAACCCTTGGAAGATGGTTTTGTAAAGACTTTCTTTCGGATGCTCATCCACCCTCATCACTTTCTCGAAGAGATCAGAGATCACCTGAGGGTATTTGGAGAAGAGCCTTTTGTTCTCCAGGATCGAAAGAGAATTTTTAAAGTTGTCCATTTCTTTAATTATAAAACTTTCGTTTAAAAGTTTCTCATAATGAGATAAAGTAGAAGCTGAGAAGTCGTTCTTCTCTTTTGCCATTTTTATTGTTCGGCCTGCCAAGACTCCAGAAGCCATGGCATATTCCATTCCTCTTACTGTGACCAACATGTTAAGACCCAGGCCCGCTGCGTCGCCCGTAACTAAAATTCCATCTCCATAGACCTTCGGTTTGATGTGGATGCCTCCCTCAGAGATGAGGTGGGCGGAATATTCAACGACCTCCCCACCCTTGATCAAATTTTTTATCTCGGGCCTTTCTTTAAATCCATCTAAGAATTTGTAAATTTCCTCACGGGGTTCTCTCTGATTGAGAGAGTGAATTCCAACTACCATTCCCAAAGAGAGACTTTCCTGATTGGTATAGAGAAAACCCCCTCCCATGATGCCTTTGGTAAGGGTTCCCACAAAGAGTTGGGCCGCCCCTTCTTTTTCTCCCAGACGGAATCGATCCTCAATTGTTTTTGGATCAAGAGCAATGACTTCTTTGAAACCCAGGGCAAAATGTTGAGGTTGAAAGGGTTGCCGGAGTCCTGCCTTTTCAGCCATGAAGGAGAGAATTCCATCTGCAGCCACCACACAGTCTGCTCCAATCTCTTCATCCTCAGCTTTGATTCCGATAACCTTGTCTCCTTCTTTAATGAGATCGTTCACATTCTTCTGAGGGATGACGAAAACTCCTTTTTCTGAAACGAGATCCGCGAGCCAGCGGTCGAATTTTGCCCTGAGAATGGTGTAACTGGGATAGGGTTCTCGATTGAATCGGTTGCTATAAAGTTCAAAGGTGGTTGAGTTGGTTTCACCCAATAAGGTGAGGAACTCCTTTGTCACGTGTCTTTCTAAAGGAGCCTCTTTCCAGAGATCTGGAAAGTAATTTCGGAGGAGACTTAGATAGATTCTTCCTCCCGTCACATTTTTACTTCCTGAGAAATCTCCCCGTTCCAGGACGATCACGGTCATTCCTGAATCAGTCAATTCATAGGCACAGGAAAGGCCTGCTAATCCTCCTCCCACGATAATGACATCCACCTTTTCCATCGTTATTCTTTCATGGCCTTCTTCAATTCCTCTGTTAAGGCAGGAACAATTTGGAAGAGATCTCCGACAATCCCGTAGTCGGCATAGTTGAAAATGAGGGCATTTGGATCTGTATCCACAGCCACCACCGTTT
>Ga0315274_10003300_pt1 | contig 24045 bp, 28 predicted proteins | sample YL17G02_20_MG_FD_203700 | JGI IMG/M metagenome (GOLD analysis project Ga0315274, IMG submission 203700) | Sediment microbial communities from Yellowstone Lake, YNP, Wyoming, USA - YL17G02_20 | ecosystem: Environmental > Aquatic > Freshwater > Lake > Sediment | place: USA: Wyoming | collected...
TTATCGCGAGCAGCGCCGGCGCATCCGCGAGGCGCAAAGCACGCTGGATGAAACGATCGAGATGGTGGATCAATATATCGGAGAGCTGGATTGGCAGATTAAAGAAAATTCCAACATGGCCTATTCCCTCCAAGGGCTGCACCAGTATGTTACTTCCGCCGTCAGCAAAAAATATTGGCTGAACAAGATCTATACCAAAGAAATTCGCGAAGCGGTGACCAGCGGAGATTTTCACATCCATGATCTGGATTTTTTGAGTGCTTACTGTTGCGGCTGGGATTTGTATGACCTGATCTTGCGGGGCTTTGGCGGAGTGGCGGGCAAGGTTGAATCAAAACCGCCCAAACATCTTCGCGTGGCGCTGGGGCAATTAGTTAATTTTTTTTATACCGTGCAGGGCGAGTCAGCCGGCGCGCAGGCCGTCAGTAATTTTGATACGTTGATGGCCCCTTTTATTCGTTCGGATAACCTAAATTATCAGCAAGTCAAACAGGCAGTTCAGGAATTTCTTTTTAACTGCGCGATTCCCACCCGAGTCGGTTTTCAGACGCCGTTTTTGAACGTGACGCTGGATATCAAACCGCCCGAAAGTTTAGCTCATCAGCCCGTCATCATCGGCGGGGTTGCCCAGAGGGAAACTTACGGCGAATTTCAAGAAGAAATGAATGTTTTTAACCGCGCTTTTTGCGAGGTCATGACCGAGGGCGACGCCAAAGGACGCGTTTTTACCTTTCCGATCCCGACCTATAACATCACCAAAGACTTTGACTGGGATAATCCCGCACTTGCGGGCATCTGGGAGATGACGGCTAAATATGGGGTACCCTATTTTGCTAACTTTATTAATTCAGACATGAGTCCAGATGATGCGCGCTCCATGTGCTGTCGTCTTCGTCTGGATAATCGCGAACTTTACAAGCGCGGCGGCGGACTTTTTGGCGCCTATCCTTTAACAGGCAGCATTGGGGTCGTCACAATTGATCTGCCGCGGATCGGGTATCTCGCCAAGACCAAAAGAGATTTTTTTGCGCGGCTTGACCGACTGATGGAGCTGTCAAAAATAAGTTTGGAAATCAAGCGCAAAGTCCTGGATGATTTCATGGAAAAGGGCCTTTATCCTTATTCGCGCCACTACTTGGAATCAATGAAAAAAATGCGCGACAGTTATTGGAGCAATCATTTTTCAACCATTGGGCTCGTTGGTATGAACGAAATGCTGCTTAATTTTATTGATAAAGACATAACCTCGCAGTCCGGCCAGAAATTCGCGGCTGAGGTTTTGGACTTTATGCGCGACAAGCTGATTAAGTATCAGGAAGAAACCGGAAATCTTTATAATCTTGAAGCGACGCCGGCTGAGGGCACGGCCTACCGTCTGGCTAAGAAAGACAAAGAAAAATATCCCGACATTATTACCGCCGGGGAAAAGGAACCTTATTACACCAATTCTTCCCAGCTGCCGGTTGGTTTCACTAACGACTTGTTTCAAGCACTGGATTTGCAAGACACTTTGCAGACTAAATATACCGGCGGCACGGTGCTGCACGCTTTTTTGGGTGAACGAATTTCAAATCCCTCTACCATCAAAACTCTGCTCAAAAAAATATTTACTAAATACAGCCTGCCTTATTTAACTTTCACGCCGACCTTCAGCATCTGCCCAAGCCACGGGTATTTGGCCGGTGAGCATTTTACCTGTCCCAAATGCGTGATTTCACAGCCCTGCGAGGTTTACTCGCGCGTTGTCGGTTATTTCAGACCCGTGCAGCAGTGGCATCCGGGCAAGCAGGAGGAATTTAAGGATCGCCTAGTATTTAAAGTTAAAGAAAAAGCTATTCCAATGAATCATCGCGTTCCCCTGGCCGCAAGACAGATTTAAATTTGAAATTTTATGCTGCTTGGCGGTTTGCAAAAGTTAACCCTGATTGATTATCCCGATCACCTTGCAGCAACCGTTTTCACGGTGGGCTGCAATTTTTGTTGTCCTTTCTGCCATAACCCGGAATTGGTTGACCCGCAAAAAATAAAAAAGCAGCCCAAGTTTTTGGAAAAAGAAGTTTTTGATTTTTTGGCTGCTCGCCAGGGAATGTTGGAGGGAATTTGCATCACGGGAGGCGAGCCGACACTGCAGGCAGATTTGCCGGAATTTATTGGCAAAATAAAAAATTTAGGATATCTGGTAAAATTAGATACCAATGGTTCCAACCCCGCGATGTTAGAAAATTTGCTGAACGAAAAACTTGTTGATTACGTGGCAATGGACATTAAAGCGCCGCTGGAAAAATATAAAAAAGTGGTGGGGCCCACCGTTTCTTTGGAAAACATTCAGCGCTCCGTTGAGCTGACTAGAGGCGCCCCCGATTATGAATTTCGAACGACTGTGTTGCCCTCACTGCATTCTAAAAAAGATTTGTTGAGCATCGGCCGGTGGCTGGAAGGCGCAAAAAAATTTTATTTGCAGCAATTTCGGCCGACCAAAACACTGAAAGCAGCCTATCAGAAAGAAAAATCATTTGACCTTGAAAAGCTCGTTCAAATCTGCAATACTTTAAGAATGTTTTTTGATGAGTGCGGGATTAGGGAATAAGCTGTTTGAACAAGCGATTAATGACTAAATCCAGGATTTTCTTATATCTTTGCCTGGCGTTTATCGGAGGAGTTTTTGGGCAGTCTTTGTTAAGCATTCCTCAGCTGGTCTGGCTGGGGATTTTAATTTTGGGAATAATGTTGGCGGCGATTTTTTGGCCCCGCCAAGGCGGGAGCAAAAAAATCGCCGTGGTTGGATTTTGCCTGATAATTTTGGCCGGCGGCGCCTGGCGGTTTAGCCAGGCAACCGGTCAGGAAAATTCAATTAAACAATTTAATGAACAAGGGAGGATCGTTTTAAAAGGAATTGTCAGTCAGGAACCGGACGTGCGTTCTAGTAACATTAGATATATAGTAGAGGCGCAAAATTATGAGTTGAACGGCCAACAATTTGAGGCCTCTGGTTTTTTGATGCTGGTGGCCGGCAAATACCCTCAATACCAATACGGCGATCAGATAGAAATAACAGGGAAACTGCAGACGCCGCAGTCCATTGATGATTTTGATTACCAAAAATATCTGGCCAAAGACGAAATTTACTCGGTCATTTATTATCCGGAAATAAAGTTAATCGGCGAACATCAGGGCAGTTGGTTTATGGAAAAATTGCTTCTGTTGAAAAACGGTTTTGAGAATTCGCTTGGTAAGATATTGAGCGAGCCGCAGGCGGCGTTTTTGGCGGGGCTGCTGCTGGGTGAAAAACGGGGGCTGCCGCAGGAATTAATGGATGATTTTAGTAAGACGGGCACAACTCACATTATCGCCCTGTCAGGTTACAATATCACCATTATCGCTGTGGCGTTAATGAGTCTATTTAATTTTTTTATGCTACGCCGGGCAATTTCTTTTTGGGTTGCTGTCGCGCTCATCGTTTTGTTTGTTTTAATGACCGGCGCCTCGGCGTCGGCCGTGCGAGCGGCCATTATGATGGGGATTTTGGTTTTAATTGCCCAGCAATCAGGAAGACTTTATAGTATTCGAAACGCTTTAATTTTTGCCGGAGCGGTTATGGTTTTTATTAATCCTAAAGTTTTAACTTTTGATCTGGGGTTTCAGCTGTCATTTGGCGCGACGCTCGGTTTGGTTTATCTTTCGCCAATTTTAAAACGCTGGATTCCCCCGTTAGAAAACGAGAATTTTCAAACGGGGCAAGTCAGCAAATCGACGCCAAAAATTATTTTGACTCTGAAGCAAATTTTAGTGACAACTTTATCCGCTCAAATTGCCGTTTTGCCGCTGCTGGTGATTAATTTTGGCCAGCTCTCTTTGATTGCGCCATTAGCCAATTTAGCAATTTTGCCATTTATTCCTTTGACGATGTTTTGGGGTTTTGTGGCAACTCTTGCCGGCGTTTTTTGGCTTGAAATAGGCAAAATTCTGGCGTGGCTGGCGTGGCTGTTTTTGAACTATGAAATAAAAATTATTCAGCTGCTTGCCAAAGTTCCCTTAGCCGCGCTAAAGTTTAGCTGGAACTGGTGGGCGGGTGGAATTTATTATTTGGTTTTGATATGTTTGGTTTGGTATTTTACCCGTAAATATCGAACGGCTTTGATTGGCGTTCGGACAAACGAATAGATTTTTAAAAAAAAGACCCCACCAGCAATAGATGCCGATGGGGAATTATAGAAAATCAGAATGAATTTCTAATCAAAGTCTCTGCCGAGGGAGCTTGTTTTTTCTTTTTCAACGAAGGAAGAATTAGTTCTTTCAACTCTTCTTCCACCTCTTCTTTTATTTTTGGCGGAAGTTTTTCCTCCAAGAGACTGGCCCTTTTCTTTAATAGATCTATTCTTTCGTCTTTTCCTCTGACGATAGAATAGACTTCCTCAACCTTCTTCTTAACGGACTGCATTATTATTTTTTCTCTTTCCGCCGCTTCTTTCTTGGTTTCGTCCCTTTCTTTACGAATTTGCTCGATTCTGTTAAGAAATACTTCGTCGATTCCGACGATGCCCCAGAGCACGAGAATTATGATAATCAAGCTATATTGATTGTTGCTTAGCGATTCGCCACTGCTTCCGATGCTCCAGATGACCAATGCGATTATTCCTGAGAAAATCAGGATCGCATAAAACGCGACTTTTCTGAGAATTTCAAGCATTCTGATAATTTTTTTCATTTCTACCTCCCTTTATTTTTTTGGTAAGAACAGATTTCAGGTATTTATAAGCATAACATATTTATGTCTATTTAGTCAATACTTATTAGGTTTGTAACGAAGTACGTTATATTATTACTAAAATCAAAATGCTTCAGCGAATAAAAAATAAAATTGGATTCTTAATTTTAGCGGCGCTGGTTATCGCGGCAGTTTTTGTTTGGTCCGAAGTTTTTGCATCTCCGACGGACGAAAAAATAAAAATAGATTTTTTTGACGTGGGTCAGGGCGATGCGCTTTTAATTGACGCACCAAACAACAATCAGGTTTTAATAGACGGCGGGCCTTCCGACGCTATTTTAAACAAATTGGGTTCGGCTTTGCCGTATTTTGACCGCAAAATTGAGTTGGTAATTTTGACGCATCCGGACGCCGACCATTTGAGCGGTTTAATTGAGGTTTTGAAACGCTACGAAGTCGGGGAAGTTTTAGAAACGGGAATTGAAGATAGCACCTCACAATACGCCGCCTGGAACGATTTAATAAAAGAAAAAAATATTCCGGTAGTCTTTGCTCAGGCCGGACAAATGGTAAAGATCAGCGATAATTTGGCGATAAAAATTCTTTATCCTTTGGATAAAATAAGCGGTGAAGATTATAGTAAAAACACCAACAATACCTCAATTATGGGCAAAGTTTTTTATGGCCAAAATTCAATTCTTTTTACCGGCGACGCCGAAGGAGTGGAGGAAAATTCACTATTGCTAAACGGTAGCGATTTAAAAGCCGATATTTTGCAAGTGGCGCATCACGGCAGCAAAAGCTCAACCGACCAGGAATTTTTAGCGGCGGTCGCGCCGCAAATTGCCGTGATTCAGGTGGGCGCCAAAAATCGCTACGGCCATCCCACACAAGAGGTGCTTGAAAGATTAAAGGGAATTAAGGTCTTGAGAAATGATTTGGACGGCGATATTGAATTTGTTTGCGACTTAACTGATTGCGCGGCCGTGGCGGCTAAAAATTGAGCCGCTACTCTTTTCTTTTTTAGAAGTATTTGCTATAGTAAAGATGCCTCGCGGCATTTTTTGATAATTTAAAAAACATGAAAGATTACGAAAAAAATTTTCCGCCGTTTAAAACGAAGGTGGCCAACGTGACGAAAAAATTTAATTTGTCTGACCCAGAAGAGCGCAAAGAATATTTTGAGCAAAAAGCGGGAGAGGAAATTAAAAAATTAAAAGAATATCTTAAATCTAATACTTTTATTGCCTATCTTTTGGGTAAGAAGAATTCCGGTAAGGGCACTTATTCTAAATTGATGATGGAAGTTTTTGGTGCAGACAAGATTGATCATATCTCTATCGGTGATATTGTTCGAGACATTCACGGGAGCCTCGGGGACGAAATCAAGAAGAAAGAGCTGACGGATTATTTAACGAGGCATTATCGCGGCTATATTTCGGTTGAGGAGGCGATTGGAGCTCTTCTAAACCGGAGTACCAAAACTCTTCTGCCGACTGAATTTATTTTAGCTTTGGTCAAGATGGAAATTGCCAAAAGGCCAAAGAAGTCTTTATTTATCGACGGCTTTCCACGAGAAATGGATCAGATTTCTTATTCTCTTTATTTCCGCGACCTGATTAATTTTCGCGAAGACCAGGATATTTTTGTAGCAATTAGTATTCCTGAATCGGTGATTGATGAGCGAATGAAATTTAGGGTTGTTTGTCCTCAATGCCACACCCCCAGAAACTTAAAACTTTTTACGACCAAGAAGGCCGGTTATGATGATAAGAAGAAACAATTTTATTTGATTTGCGATGACCCGCTTTGCGATGAGACAAGAATGGTGGCAAAGGAAGGAGATAACCTTGGCATTGAAACCATTAGAGAGCGATTGGAACTTGACGAAAAATTAATTGAAAGAGCTTTTTCTTTGCACGGAATTCCTAAAATTCTTTTACGAAACTCTATTCCCGTGGTTGCGGCCAAGGATTATGTTGACGATTACGAACTAACGCCAGAATATGTTTATGCGGTGGATCATAACAATAATGTCGTAGTTTCCGAAAAGCCCTGGATTATAAAAGATGACGATGGAGTAGATTCTTATAGTTTACTTGCTCCACCAGTTGCGCTATCATTAATAAAACAGTTAGCCGATATTTTAATATAAATTTAGATTTTTTAACATAGCGCCTATGCCCTACACAATGGAATTTAGCAAACAAGAGCATAAATGGTTTTCTATTATTCTTTTTATCATTTTACCTTTTTACGCCTTTTATAAAATTTTAAAAGGTGATTTGCCCCCGCTAAAAAATGTCGGACCCAAAAAGTGATTGGAGAAACTGATTCGAGGAGCACTTTAGCGACTTGATTGTCAGAACAATTGGACGGTGCTAAAATAAAAATAGCCTCACTGCACAAAAGATTCTTTTAATGATTTTGGGTCAAATTAGTTTATTAGGGAGCACTTATATTAAATAATATCGCTGATTCGTTCGGGGTATTATTTTGCGGGCACCCACTTTTTACAAAGCCGAAATTCACTAAAAGATAATTGGCAGTGGGGCGGAATTTGCCCCGCCTTGCGGGGCAAATTCCGCCTTGTGGATAGAGCAACTTGCCAAAGAATATTAATTTTGCTAAATTAATTTCATCATGGTTTCGATATTGATCCAAAAATTAAATATAATTTCATTGAATCTAGCCATAATAATTGTCGGCATTTTGTTGCTGGCGATTATTATTTTGGGTCACGCTTTTGGCTAGACTTATCTTTATAAAAACAATTAGACTATAAAAATAAATCTGGCCAAAAGCCAGAATTTTTGTTCTTTACCCTGTTAAATCCCGCCGAGGGCGGGTGCTGCAAAGCAGCAATTTAACAGGGTGAACCAACTATTGGGTGGACGGGGAGCAGCCTGACATGGATGATCTCTTTAAGAGCTCGGGCCTTTGGCCTGAGTCCTCGTCCGCCCATATCTTTTTTATAATAAATCTAATAGGGTAAATATTATTTCAAATATAATTTTGTTTGTGGATAACAAGGGCTTGACAGGATTTCCACGCATGATAAGCTACAGGTGTGGATAGTAATATCTACACCCCAGTACCTTCACCAACAACAAAAACCATCTTCACAAGGTTACCTCGGTAACCTTTTTCTTTTGTCTGATAAATCTTTTTAAAGCCTATAATGGTGTTGACAGAGTTTTGATGATGCGATACATTATACATATCTATGAAAAAGGCTGGTTTGAATTTCTGGTTTTACTTTTATTTTGCTGATTAAGGAAGGTCAGCCTTTTTATAGTTTAAGGTTAGAAGTTCAAAGTTATAAGTTTCAAAGGCTGGTCTTCTAAGATCAGTTTTTTGTTTTTTAAAAACTGAATAGAAAGGAGGTTTAAAGCGTGAAAAAAGGAAAGGGTGATTTTAACAGAATGGGTTTGAAAGAGCGAGAGAAAAAGTTTGCAGCCGTTAAAAAAGCTTTTTGTCCGAACAAAGGCCTGCTTGCCGAAAAATTATTAAATTCAGTGCCTACGGTGTCAAAAAACAAAGAACAGTCAAAACCAAAAAACCAGCGGCGTAAATTAAGACTGGGACCTCGATTTAGTTTTTGTCTGGAATCTATCAAGGAAGCAATTAAAAAACTTTAGATTTCAATTGAACCGAAAGGAGGGAAGATGAAAGAAGTCGGCTTTTTTGTGAGATTTGGCGGTTTACCAAATCAGGAATCGCGCCGGTGCCAGTATTGCGGCGAGTTGCTCCGGGTCAAGCCAGGCCTTTCTTGGAATATTGAACGCCTAGAGGATTGTATTAATCCAAAATGTCCGATTAATCAGTCGAAAAAAAATCAGGGAGAGGGGAACTAAACTATGGAAAAGGTATTTGTGCTGTATGAGCAGCAAGGCGGCAAACTGAAAAGAATTCATGAGGGGTCGCACGATTGTGCTCGTCCTTTTCAGGATTTTCTCGGTGAACCCGAGGAGGGACAAAATTCCCTGATACTGCTTTGTGGATCAGAGGAGGAGCTCGTGAAACTCATGACGATTGAGGAGGCAAACAGAAAGAAATTGGTCTACCAGACCCCTACCAGCTAAAGTTCTTTGGCAAACAAAATCCCGCCGACCTAAAAAAAGGCCTGCGGGATTTCTTTAATATTGGATATTTATAGCCCTAAGTTGGCACCGCTATAAAGGCTTAAAAATTGGGGAATAACGAGCAGGAGGCCAATAAGCGGCAAGACAATTACCACGACGCTAATAATCAGAGTCCAGAGAAAATATTTGCGCATTCGCTCGACCGACTGATAAACTTGTTCTAACTTTTTCTGCTGCTCATCAAACTTTTGTAAAATTTCTTGGTCCATATTTTTTAATTTTAAGTTAAATTAGAAATTATTTTAATAAAATTATTGGTTTTAGCAATTCCTTCTTGGTCTAAAATTTCTTTTTGGACAAACCCCAGCGAGAGAGTTGTAGCGGATTTTAAAACCAGCGTTGCTACGGGTTGCTGACCATAGAGAGTCGCCATTTCTTTGAAAGCTCGCTGGTGGCCAACTCCAGCTTCGGTACAAAAGAAGGCGACTTTTTTAAACTTATCTTTGTTTTGTGAAAGATAAGTCCGGACGGGGCTGGCCACATTAAAAGACCAGATGGGCGTGCCGATAATAATTAAATCGTAGTCAGCTGGATTTTTTACAGTTGGTTTAATATCGGTCAGAGTTTTTTCGGTTGCTTCTTGGCCGGATAAAGCCCAGCCCTTAGCGCCGCGGCGGTCAACCGCGCTGAAAATTTCTTCAATATCGCAGCTTAGTTTATCGGCTAAATAGAGAGCAAGTTTTTTAGTGATGCCAGTGCGCGAATAATAAACAACAAGTATTTTTTTCACAGTCGTTAGGTAGTCAAAATTTATTTGGTCGGGCTGCCGGCCGCTCATTTTTTCAAAAAATGAGCGAGCCTCGCCTCTTTGAGGCGGGGAATTGCCGCCCAATATTTATTTTGGGCGAGCCCCTCGCCTCGTCTCCGAGTCGGAGCGGGCGCCCCCTTGGGGCGGGAATCCCCGCTGAAAATAATATTTTAATTTTCTTCTTCCGCCGCCGCTTTTCCAGTATCTCTCCCTATACTTTGCTTCAGTTAGAGTTTGACATTTTTCGATCATTAAAACAGTAAATGGTCTACGATGTTTTGTTGCGATTACCTTGCCAGAATTATGTTCGAGCAGTCTATCTTTTAGATTTTTCGTATGCCCGACATAAGTTCGTTTATCTTTTTGACTAAGAAGAATATAAACTTGATACATAGTCGGGGTGCGGGGAGTTGAACCCCGGTAACAAGACCCCCAGCCTTGTGTAATGCCGCTATACTACACCCCGAAATTAAAAAATTCCAAAACACAAATCTCAAATTCCAAACAATATTCAAATCACAAAATCCAAAATTCAAAACGGTTTAGGATTTGAAAAATTTGAATTTAGAATTTGTTTGGGATTTGGTGCTTGGAATTTGGAATTTACGTTACATAAAACTATTTCGTTTTATGTAACGTCTTGATACACTGGGTGCATGCCTTTACTCTACGCCCCGAAACCAAACGCACCCATTGCAAATTGGGATACTTTCGTTTTATGCCGGTGGGATTGAACTTGCCTCTTAGCTTTACAAGTGTTACACTTTTAATGTATTTTTTACCACAAATAACACAGGATTTAGGCATACTTTTCTTTTGCTTTTCTGTAGCCAGAAAAGCAACAAAAGAGCTCGCTTGCGGCGATAAAATTTTGATAAAATCGGATTCACCTTGCTAAAATCGCTTCCGCCATCAGCCACAGCACGCGATTTCTTAACGCTCGGCTCATCTCTATTTTATAACAAAATTTTTCGCAAGCAAGCGGAAAAGCAGAATTAATTAGAAATCCAATTATTAGATAGTCAATTATGATAATATAGCAAAAAATAGTTTTTGGCAAATTTATGAGTAGCCTTCAGGGAATTTTATTTCTCTATATCATTATCATTTTATCTTCAATCCTGCACGAATACGCTCACGCCTGGGCAGCTTTCAAGCAGGGCGATTTAACCGCTAAATACGCAGGACGTTTAACTTTAAATCCTTTGGCCCACATTGATTGGTGGGGGACGGTTTTGATGCCTTTGGCGCTGTTATATTTTTTTGGAGTATTTTTTGGTTATGCCAAACCAGTACCGATCAATCCTTATAATTTTAAAGATCAGCGTCGCGGTATGATTTATGTCAGCGCGGCGGGTGTGGGTGCCAATTTTCTAATTGCCATTGTTTTAGGATTATTTATTCGCTTTGCCCCAAACTTTTTTTTAAGTCAGCTTTTCGGCTATATCGTGATGATTAATATTTGGCTCGGTCTTTTTAATCTTTTGCCTTTTCCGCCTTTAGACGGCTCAAAACTTTTAATGGCGGCAGTTGATTATCGCGGCGGCGGCGGTTTTGCCCGCTTTGTACAGTTAGCCAGTACGCCTTTTGGGATCATAATTGCCATATTTATTGCTATGACCTTTTTGCCCTACATAAGCAATTTTTTGTTTAATCTTATAGTCGGCGGATGAAAACAAAAAGGGCTGCGTGGATGACAGCCCTTACTATCCTTCTATAAATTTTGGCGGAATGCCAAATTTTTTTTGGAAAAATTTAAATGCTTTGTCATAACCTTTCAGTTTCCTCCGGGCAAAATCGAAAATATCGTCCGTAATTCCGCAACCAAAGCAGTGGCATCCGCCGTCACTGTAAAAAACAAGAGAAGGATGCTTTTCTTCGTGGAAGCAGCATTTGATTATTCCGATGCTTCGGGACACCCTCGCTTTTTTGCCACCCATTTTAAGCCCAAACTCTTTTAAGAGTTCTGGCCAAGGGATCATCTTAATTGCAAAATAATATTTTGGATCTACCATATTATCCTCCTTTGAAAGAACTGAATCCCCATCTGCGATGTGGACCAGATCAGCGGGTCCGTCACATTAGATCAGCCAGGCGTTTCTCTAGGACTAATTTACGCAGATGGGGTCGGCCTAGATAGGTTAGCTGAAACTGAAACCCACGCCTGCGGCTATTATATACAAAATTTTGAATTGTTGACAAGTTTTTTTATTTTGATATACTACAAATAACACTTGATAACAATCCGGGTTGCCCCAAATTTGGGGGATAAAAACATGGCAAAATGCTGATGTTTTTTATTTACTCGGATTTTAGATAATTCATGCCTACCATTCATCACCTTATAAAATGGCCCAGAAAAATAACAAAAGCGAAGCCAAAAGCGCCGGCACTTTGGCGTGGTTTTGATACAAAAAAGAACCGACCATCGTCTTATCCTTCACCTTTCAAGCGCGGAGTATGTTTAAAAGTAACGACCACTACTCCAAAAAAACCAAATTCAGCGTTGCGAAAAATCTGCCGCGTCCGGCTAACTAACGGCATGGAAGTGACGGCTTATATTCCGGGCGAAGGCCATAATTTACAGGAACACTCGGTAGTCGTAATTCGCGGCGGTCGCGTCAAAGATTTACCGGGCGTCAGATATCACGTCGTCAGGGGAGTTTTGGATACCACGGGTGTTGAGGGCCGTAAAAAGGAAAGAAGTAAGTACGGGGCCAAGAGGCCCAAGTAAAACACGGAATGAACGGATAAAAACACGGAAAAAACTGAAATCTTCAGTTAAATTCCGTGCCAAAATCAGTTATATCAGTATTTGTTTATGCGACGCAAACGTCAATTCAAAAGAGAAATTTTGCCAGATCCTAAATATCAAAATGTTGTGGCGGCAAAATTTATCAATCGTCTAATGACCGGAGGAAAAAAATCCGTAGCCCAGGGAGTTTTTTACGATGCCTTCGATATTATAGCCAAGCAGCAAAAAGACCCCTTGCAGATTTTTGACGAAGCAATTAAGAATGTGGCGCCCGCCGTTGAAGTAAAATCAAAAAGAATCGGCGGAGCCAACTATCAGGTGCCGCGGGAAGTGAGGGGTGAGCGCCGTTTAAGTCTGGCGATTCGCTGGTTGATCGGCGCGGCGCAATCAAAAAAAGGAAAACCTATGGCCGAAAAATTGGCTGAGGAGCTTTTGCTGGCATCTAAAAATGAAGGCAATGCGATCAAGAAAAAATTAGATACCCACCGCATGGCCGAAGCCAACAAAGCTTTTGCTCACTTTGCCTGGTAGAGCACCCTACCAATGTACTAATTTTTACTAATAATACCAATGGACGGCAGATAAAAAGATTATAAACGATTTAGTTTATCCAGAGTTAAGCTATAAAATCATAGGAATATTATTTAGCGTTTTCAATGAACTGGGTTACGGTTACCAAGAAAAATATTATCAGAAAGCGATAACAATTATTTTCAAAGAAAACGGTATAAACTTTAAAGAGCAGATTTCAGCACCGCTTCAGTTTAAGGGAAATAAAATAGGGTATTATTATTTAGATTTTTTAATCGAAGGCAAATTAGTTTTAGAAATTAAAAAAGGTGATAGATTTCTAAAAAGTAATATCGAACAAGTTTATGCATATCTTAGGCGGTTTAATTTGAAACTGGGAATTATTGCTAACTTTACAAAGGAAGGCTTAAGATTTAAGCGAATTGTAAACATAAAATAAGAATTAGTAAAATTAGTAATGATTAGTAAATTAGTAGGATTATGAGACAATATCCAATTGAAAAAATTCGTGACATCGGCATTATCGCCCACATTGACGCTGGCAAAACCACCGTTTCGGAACGCATACTTTTTTATACCGGCAAAAAACACAAAATCGGTGAAGTGCACTACGGCGAGGCGGAAATGGACTGGATGGAGCAGGAAAAGGAGCGGGGTATCACTATCACCGCGGCGGCAACAACTTGTTATTGGCGGGACTGCCAAATAAATATCATCGACACGCCCGGACACATCGATTTCACGGTTGAAGTTCAGCGCTCGCTGCGGGTTTTGGACGGAGCGGTGGTGGTTTTTGACGGCGTAGCGGGAGTTGAGCCGCAGTCGGAAACCGTTTGGCACCAAGCCGATAAATACAACGTGCCGAGGATTTGCTTTATCAACAAAATGGACCGCACGGGCGCCAACTGGGAAAAAGATTTGGAATCTATTCATGAAAGATTAACTGCCGCCGCCCTGCCAATTAATCTGCCGATTGACGCTGAAGAAAATTTTTCTGGCATCATCGATTTATTTAAAATGAAAGCGATCAAATTTGAAGGCGAGTACGGCGAAAAGTTAATTGAACAGGATATTCCGGCCGAGAAACTTGAGTGGGCAAAAAAATGGCGCCATAACTTGGTTGAAAAAATTGTTGAACAGGATGATAACTTAATGCGTCGCTATCTTGACGGCGCCGAAATTTCAGAAGCCGAACTTAAAAAGACCCTGAGAGAGGCGACAATAAATTACAAATTAGTGCCGGTGCTGAGCGGCAGTGCTTTAAAAAACAAAGGTGTGCAGCAAATGCTGGACGCGGTTTGTGAATATTTGCCTTCGCCCGCGGATCTGCCGCCGACGGAAGGTATCGATATAAAAGACGAATCAAAAAAAATAAATCGCGAAGCTAAGGACGAGGCGCCTTTTTCCGCTTTGGCTTTTAAGGTGGCAACCGATCCTTATGTCGGCCAGCTCACTTACTTTCGGATATATTCGGGAACGCTGAAAGCCGGCACTTATGTTTTAAATTCAAGTAACGGGGAGCAAGAACGCATTGGTCGGATTTTGCGTATGTACGCCAAACACCGAGAAGATGTTAAAGAAATGTTTACGGGCGAAATTGCCGCGACCGTCGGATTAAAAGATACCAGTACGGGCGATACGCTCTGCGATCCGCAAAATCCGATAATTTTGGAAAAAATGACTTTTCCGGAACCGGTTATTTCGGTTGCTATTGAACCCAAAACCAAAGCGGACCAAGAAAAAATGGGAATTTCTCTTAAGCGCCTATCGGAAGAGGACCCCACTTTTAGAATTAAAGGTGACCCGGAAACCGGTCAGACGATTATTTCTGGCATGGGTGAGCTGCATTTGGAAATTATTGTTGATCGAATGCTGCGTGAGTTTAAAGTAGAGGCAAACGTGGGCAGACCGCAGGTGGCATATAAAGAAACAATTAAAGGTGAGGCCGAGGCAGAAGGTAAATATATTAGGCAATCAGGGGGTCGGGGGCAGTACGGTCATGTCTGGTTAAGAGTGGCGCCAAAGGAACATGGCAGCGGCTTTGAATTCATTAATGAAATTAAAGGCGGTATCATTCCGCAAGAATTTATTCCGGCGGTAGAAAAAGGAGTTAAAGAAGCAGTTGATAAGGGTGTGCTGGCCGGCTACCGCTTAGTTGATTTATCGGCAACGCTTTACGATGGTTCATATCATGAAGTTGATTCCTCTGAAATCGCTTTTAAAATTGCCGGCGCCATCGCCTTGCAAGAAGCAGCGCGGCGTGCTAAATTAGTGTTACTGGAGCCGATTATGCGGCTGCAGGTAATTACGCCAGAACAGTTCATGGGCGATGTTATCGGCGATATTAATTCCAAACGCGGCCGGATTGAAAATATGGGAGACCGCGGCGCGGGCGTGGCTCACGTTAAAGTAATAGACGCGAAAGTTCCGCTGGCAGAAATGTTTGGTTATGCCACCTCGATGCGCTCTATGACCCAGGGCCGAGCTAACTTTACTATGGAATTTGACCATTATGAAGAAGTACCTTCAAACATCACCGCGCAAATAGTGGAGGGGCGTAAGAAGTAATTCAAAATTCAAAAATCAAAGTTCAAAATTTAGGTATTCGCCTTCGGCGAATATGTTTAAAAATTTTGAATTTTGCATTGTCATTTTGACTTTTGCATTTTGACTTTTGAATTTGAGCAAAGCGAATGTGGGAAACAATTAAACAAATTTTAGCCAAAAACTCGGGAACCTGTATTGTGGTGGAGGAAGGAAAACCGGCATACGTGGTGACTCGCTTTGACGATTATCAGAAGCTTTTGGAAAGCCAGCCTTCCCGTCGGTTCCATGAGGGCCTAAGCGAGCAAGAATTGTTAGAGAAGATAAATGACGAAATTAATGACTGGAAAGCAAAGCAGGCGGAAAGTAATCCGGAATTGGCCGTTGATGAACCCGACGATGTGGATTTAAAGATAGAGAATTTACCGATAGTCTAAGGCAAAAAGAGCAGGAGGGTTTCTTCAGCTGTCTTTATGTTTTAATCTTAAAATAATCTGAAATTACATAATTCACGGTAAATCGCTAATAAATTTGACTTTTTTAGAAAAAAGAGATAAGATATTTATTAATTAATAATAATAAAAAATAAATCATTGCGGATTGGCGCCGATTTATTACCAATATCTAAGCTAAAAGATATTTCCGATAATTTGGCGAGGATTCTGCGCAAAAGCTAACATGGTAGAGAAATTTGAACGCACAAAACCCCATCTCAATGTGGGAACTATTGGTCATGTCGACCACGGTAAAACAACGTTGACCGCGGCAATGCTTAAAATTTTAGGTATGGCCGGTTATCGGGCTTCCCAAAAGGGCGTTGATCAGATCGACGCGGCGCCCGAAGAGAAGGCTCGCGGTATTACCATTGCTACTTGTCACGTTGAATATGAGACCGAAAAACGTCACTATGCCCACATTGATTGTCCGGGCCACGCCGATTACATTAAAAATATGATTACCGGTGCCGCCCAGATGGATGGCGCGATTTTGGTCGTGGCGGCGACCGACGGTCCAATGCCCCAAACCAGAGAACATATTTTACTGGCTTATCAGGTTGGTGTTCCCAGTATCATCGTGTTTTTGAACAAAGTTGACCAAGTGGACGATCCGGAACTCATTGATTTGGTTGAGCAGGAAATTCGGGAGCTTTTAAACAAATATAATTATCCCGGAGATAAAACTCCAATCATTCGCGGCTCGGCGCTCAAAGCCCTGGAAGTTAGCTCTAAAGACGATGAAGCGGCCAAACCGATTTTGGAATTGGTCAAAGCTTTAGATGAGTTTATTCCCGAACCCGTCAGAGATACAGAAAAGCCATATTTAATGCCCATTGAAGACGTTTTTTCTATTGAAGGCCGCGGCACGGTGGTGACTGGGAGAATTGAGAGAGGCAAGGTTAAATTAAACGACGAGGTTGAAGTTATTGGAATCAAGCCGACCCAAAAAGCCGTTGTGACGGGTATTGAAATGTTCAATAAATCATTGGATTCGGGCATGGCGGGTGATAATGCCGGTATTTTGCTGCGCGGCTTGAAAAAGGAAGACGTGGAGCGCGGTCAAGTTTTGGCCAAGCCCGGTTCGGTCACACCTCACACTGAATTTGATGCCGAAGTTTATATTTTGACGAAAGAAGAGGGCGGCCGCCACACGCCATTTTTCAAAGGCTACAAACCTCAGTTCTATGTCAGAACGACAGATGTGACGGGCGAGGTCGAACTGCCAGAGGGTTCGGAAATGGTGATGCCCGGCGATACGGTTAATTTAAAAATTAAATTAATCACGCCGGTTGCTCTGGAAGAAAAACAAAAATTCGCTATCCGCGAGGGCGGCCATACCGTCGGAGCGGGTGTAGTAACAAAAATAACAAAATAAAAAATAAAAAGATTAAATAACCCAATTATTTAGTTCTTTACGATTATGGCTGTTGTTAAGAAGAAGGAAAAAGAAGAGATCAAGCAGCGCATTCGGATTCGCATCCGAGCTTACGATCATAAATTAATTGACCAATCGGCGCGCCAAATTGTTGAGACGGCTCTGCGATACGGCGCGACGGTTTCGGGTCCGGTGCCTCTACCGACGGAATTTCACAAATACACCGTAAACCGCTCCACCTTTGTGCATAAAGATTCGCGGGAACAATATGAAATGCGGGTCCACAAACGCTTGATTGATATTGCCAATCCCACCGCCAAAGTAATTGATTCACTCGTAAATCTAAATTTACCCGCCGGCGTCGACATTGAGATTAAAATGTAGGACTTTGGCGAGGCAAGCCGGCCGGGGTAGATATTGAAATAAAAATGTAATTTAACTTACAGATTTACAGATTTTTACGGATTTACAAATGAGTTTTCGTTTATCTGTATATCTGTACTGATCTGTAAATCTGTAAGTTTTGAAATAAAATTTAGTTATCTTTTGAAAATTAGAAACACTTGTGTCAGGATTTAGTCAGGAAAAGCCCGGGCTAGCCGCGGCTTTTTCATTTAAGAATATGAAATTCATTCTCGGAAGAAAATTGAAAATGACCCAGATTTTCGATTCAGAAGGCAAAGCCGTGCCCGTAACTTTGCTACAGGCAGGGCCCTGCTTTGTGACGCAGGTTAAATCGAAAGATGGCAAGGATGGATACGGCGCGGTGCAGATCGGGTTTGATGAAATAAAAGAAAAAAAGATGAAAAAGCCCCAGGCAGGACACCTTGCGAAAATCCCAAATCCCAAATCCCAAATCCCAAATTTGAAATACTTAAGGGAATTTAGGACCGAGAATTCGGAATTGAAACTGGGAGACGAAATTAAAGCGGATGTTTTTAAGGAAGGCGATTTTGTGAAAGTGATTGGAATTTCAAAAGGTAAGGGATTCCAGGGAGTAGTTAAAAGGCACGGATTCAAAGGCGGGCCAGCCAGCCACGGCCAAAAAGACAGATTGCGCGCGCCCGGTTCTATTGGTGCGACCTTTCCCGAAAGAGTAATCAAAGGCATGCGCATGGCCGGCCGAATGGGGGCTGATCAGGTGACGGTTGAGGGTTTAAAAATTGCGAAAGTGGATGCGGAAAATAATATTATTGCAATTAGGGGTGCGGTGCCAGGAAATAAAGGATCGTTACTAGAAATTATCGGTATATAATTCAAAATCAATATTTGGTCATCGCAAGACCTTTGGTCTTGCGATGACCCGAAATTGAAAAAATTGAAAAAATAAAAAAGCGCCAAAGCAAGGTTTAATCCTTGATGGCGCGCAGTAAGCAGATAATTTTTATTTCATTTATTGATTTTTTTCAAAACAGCATTGAGGTTTTCAAGTATTAACCCTCGTTGATTGAATAGGGTTAAGCAGAAAAGGAATACTGCCCCAGTGACGAACAGAACCGACCGGATTGGCAGAAGATCATAAAGCGCCAATGCAGTAAAGGCGCTGATCAGAGTTGCCATTGCCGCACTGTAATTAAAAGCTGACATTGTCACAGCGGAACGCAAAGAACTTTTAGGCATACCTACCTCCTAAGAAATTTAATTGGAGCCAATAAAAAAGTATATCAAATAATATGCCATCTGTCAAGTCTAGAACCAAAAAAGCCGACAAAGCGGAAAAAGAACCCGTAAGCCCCTCGACTTCGCTCGGGGTAAACTTAGAGTTGGCAGTTTATAATCAGGAAGGGCAGGAAGTTGAAAAAATTGAATTGCCCCAAGAAATTTTTGGTTTGAAAATAAACCAGAATTTAGTTAAGCAAGCGGCCGAAGCACAGTTAAGCCAGTCTCGAATTCACTACGCTCACGCCAAAGACCGCTCTGAAGTGCGCGGCGGCGGGAAAAAACCTTGGCGGCAAAAAGGCACGGGACGCGCCCGACACGGTTCAATTCGCTCACCCATCTGGAAGGGCGGCGGCGTGACATTCGGGCCGCGAAAGGAAAAGAATTTTGCCAAAAAAATTAATAAACAAATGAAACGCCAAGCGCTGTTTATGGTTTTGTCTGGCAAAGCGCGAGATAATGAAATTATAGTTTTGGATGATTTAAAATTAGAGCAGCCCAAGACCAAGATTATGGCTCAGATTATTAAAAAAATTCAGACGAGTGTAAAAAAAGAATTGTCTAAGGGAACGTTGATGATTACGTCTCAAAAAGATGGAAATATAATTTTAGCCACGCGCAATATTCCAAAAATTGACACGATTGGTGCTGGCAGCCTGAATGTGGTGGATTTGCTATCGTATAAATATTTATTGATGCCAAAAGGAGCGATTGAAATTATTCAAAAAACTTATGGGAATATTAGATAGATTTAAAAAAACTAAAGCAAAAGAAGAGAAAAAGGAAATAAAAAAACCTCGGGTTAGCGTTGCTAAAAAAGTCATAACAAAAACGGAAAAGCCTAAAGCTGAAAAACCAAAATCAATAAAAAAAATTACCAAAAAAGAATTTTCTGGGGCCTGGCGAATTTTAAAAATGCCCCTGGTCACGGAAAAATCAACCGATTTGAATGCGCTAAATCAATATATTTTTAAAGTCGCCAAGGAAGCCAATAAAGCCGAGATTAAAAAAGCGATACAGGATTTATACGGAGTTAGGGTTGAATCGGTTAATATAATTAAGGTGCCCGGAAAAAAACGGAGATTGGGCAGGCACGAAGGCTGGCGCGCCGGCTATAAAAAAGCAATTGTTTTTTTAGCGCCGGAAGAAAAAATTGAAATAATGGCTAGATAAAGGGCTTTGTCCCCGCCTCGGCGGGGTAACAAAACCTTTACCCCGCACCATTTCCATCCAAGGACTTGGTATTAATAACAAAAGTAAGGTGAAGCCGTTTCTCTCTCCATTCGTGGAATGACACAGAACTTGGAAAGAAATGGTGCGGGGTGCTCAATTTTGTAGCTAAAAATTATAATTGGCAGCGAGGTAAAATGAAAATATATTTTCATTTTGACCGAGCGAACCCAAATATACAAAGTATTCGCTACAAAACGAGCTCATAATTTTTCGACAAAATTGGCATGCTTAAGAAATATCGACCAACAAGCCCAGGGGTGCGCCAACGCATTAAAGTTAAGGCAGCGTTGAGCAAAAAAGAGCCGGAAAAAAAACTGGTGTTTTTTCAATTTAAACGTCAGGGCAGAAGCAAGTCATCGGGCCGGATCACCGTGCGCCATAAAGGCGGCGGTCACAAAAAGCTTTATCGGATCATAGATTTTAAAAGAGATAAATTTGGAATTCCGGCAAAAGTTGTTTCAATTGAATATGACCCAAATCGGAACTGTTTTATCAGCCTGCTCGTTTATCAAGATGGAGCCAAAAGATATATTTTGTCACCCGAAGGAATTAAAATAGGAGATGAGGTTATCTCCGGAGAAAATGTTCCTTTGAAGGTCGGCAATCGCTTAATGTTAAAAAATATTCCGGTTGGGACGTTAATTCACGATGTCGAATTGTTGCCTTTAAGCGGCGGAATCTTGGTCCGCTCGGCCGGCTCTTCCGCCCAGGTGATGGCTGTTGAGGGCGGCTATGCGCAAATAAAAATGCCTTCCGGCGAAATTCGAATGCTTAAAGAAACCTGTTACGCCACGGTTGGTCAGTTGAGTAACGCCGAATATAACGCTCAGATATTCAGCAAAGCGGGCAGGTCACGCTGGTTGGGAATTCGCCCGACGGTCCGGGGCTCGGCCATGAATCCGGTTGACCATCCGCATGGCGGAGGCGAAGGTCGCGCACCCATTGGATTGCGCCGAGGTCCTAAAACTCCCTGGGGTAAACAGGCGCGCGGTGTTAAAACCAGACGAAAGAAAAAATGGTCAAGTAGATTTATATTGCAGAGAAGGAACAAATAGCGACCCTAAATCCGAATTCACCCGAATTACCCGAATATTTATTCGAGTCATTCGGGTGGTGATTCGGGTCATTCGAGTCGCAGAGAAATTATGTCAAGGAGTTTAAAAAAAGGTCCATATATCGATCAGAAGCTATTAAAAAAAATAGCTAATTTGCGGCCGGGCGACAAAACCATAATTAAGACCTGGTCGCGCGCCTCCACAATTACGCCCGAAATGGTCGGCTTTACTTTCGGAGTTCATAACGGCCGAGAGCACATTCCGGTTTTTATCACCGAGGAGATGGTCGGTCACCGCTTGGGTGAATTTGCGCTGACGCGCAAATTTGTCAAACACGGCGGACGAATGCAAAGGGAAATAGAAGCACAGCAAGCCATGGCTGAGGCGGCTGCACCAGCCGCACCGGCAGCGCCGGCGGCTCCCGAAAAGAAATAGGCAATATTAATAAATATGGAAATCAAAGCCAGTTTAAACAATTTAAGAATTTCGCCGCGAAAAATTAGATTGATAACTAATTTAGTCAAAGGAATGACCACAGCTCAGGCAAAAGCCCAGTTAGCTTTTTTGGTAAAAAAACCGGCACCCTTGATTTTGAAACTATTAAATTCGGCAGTGGCTAACGCCAAACAAAATTTTGAATTGAAAGAAGATAATTTGTATATTAAAGAAATTCTGGTCCAGGCTGGGCCGAGCTTAAAACGTTGGCTGCCTCGGGCGATGGGCAAGGCGACGCCGATTTTAAAAAGAACTTCTTCGGTCAAACTAATTTTAGCGGAACTGGAAGCGACTTTACAAAAACCCAGAAAGGTCAGCAAACCCCAGATACTAAAACCAGGTGAAGTTTTATTAGAGCCGGAAAAGAAAGAGGAAACAGTCGCGCCGGAACAAAAAATAGCAAAAAAAATGCCCCCAATTGCCAGACCCTATGGTGCTTCTGGAGAATCAAAGAAAAGAATTTTTTCAAGACAAACCTTCGGCAATATTAAAAAAATGTTTAGAAGAAAAAGTATGTAAGGGCTTTGTCCAAATTTTCAATCCCGCGTCAGCGGGAGCAGAAAATTTAGATAGAAAACCTTTATCCCGCACCATTTCCGTCCAAGGACTTGGTATTAAGAACAAAAGTAAGGCGAAGCCGTTTCTCTCTCCGTTCGTGGAATTCTACAGAACTTGGAAAGAAATGGTGCGGGGTGCTCAATTTTGTAGCTAAAAATTATTCGCTACAAAATGAGCTCATAATTTTTAGACAAAATTGGCATGGGACAGAAAGTTAATCCAGTGGCTTTCCGACTAGGGTTTTCCCAAAATTGGAGATCGCGCTGGTTCAACAAAGCCAAATTTCAGCAATTTTTAAAAGAGGATTTTTTAATCCGGGAATTTTTGATTAAAAAATTAGCTAAGGCCGGATTGGACAAGGTTGAAATAGAACGTTCGGCCAATACCATTAATGTCATGATTCACGCGGCGAGACCCGGCATAATCATTGGGCGGGGTGGCTCGGGCATCGAAGATATCAAGCGAGCTTGCAAGCAGCATCTTTTAAGAAAAATTAGATTACCTTTAAAGACAGATTTACGCTTGTCGGTGGAAGAGGTAAAAGGGGCTGAATCAAAAGCGGCAGTGGTAGCTCAGGGTATGGTGGAGCAAATTGAGAAAAGAATTCCGTATCGGCGGGTTCTCAAACAGACGCTCGAGCGTATTTTACAAAATAAAGAGGTTCAAGGCGCTAAGGTTATGGTCGGCGGCAGGCTTGACGGGAACGAAATCGCGCGTCGAGAAAAATTATATAAAGGTAAAATTCCCTTGCACACGCTGCGCGCCAATATCGACTACGCCCAGGCAACTGCTTTCACTACCTTCGGAACCGTTGGGATAAAAGTTTGGATATATAAATAGGAGTAACCAATAAAACTTATGCTGTTACCTAAAAAAGTAAAACATCGCAAGTGGCAGAAAGGAACAACCAAGGGTCATTCTAAGGGCGGCAATGAGTTAGCTTTTGGCAGTTTTGGCCTGAAGGCAGTTGGTACTTGTTGGCTGACCGCCAGACAAATTGAGGCGGCCAGGCGTGCGATGACCAGATACGTGCAGCGAGGCGGCAAAATTTGGCTGAGAGTTTTTCCGGACAAACCCATTACCAGAAAAGGAGCGGAGGTGCCGATGGGCGGGGGAAAAGGCAGCGTCGATCATTATGTAGTTGTTATCAAACCGGGTCGAATTTTATTTGAAATGGACGGCGTGACCCAAGAGATTGCCAAAGAAGCCATGAGGCTGGCGGCCCACAAATTGCCGGTGGCAACAAAATTTATTTCTAAATAATTTATGCCAGGTAGTGAAAATTTAACATAACATGCTAATAAAAAAACTCACTTATTAAGACTTTCATTATCTGGCAAAATAAAAAATTTTTCAAATAGGATTAATTTATAAGTTAAATTTCTACTACCTGGTATGCAGATTAAAATAAAAGAGTTAAGACAAAAACCTGCAAGCGAACTGCAAATAATAGTTAAGCAAAATCGCGAAAAACTGCGTCAGCTTAAGTTTGACGCCGCCAGCAAGAAATTGAAGAATGTTAATGAAATTAAATTTATTAAAAGACAAATTGCCCAAATTTTAACAATTTTAAAGGGCTTGGCCCAAAAATCCAAGCAGTAGGCGAAGGATTTTTGGGCCAAGCCCTTACCCCGCACCATTTCCGTCCAAGGACTTGGTATTAATAGCAGATGTAAGGCGAAGTCACCGCACTATCCCGAATGAAGTGAGGTTAGAGTGCGCGATCCCGTACTTCCGCGAAACTG
>Ga0315274_10003301_pt1 | contig 24042 bp, 20 predicted proteins | sample YL17G02_20_MG_FD_203700 | JGI IMG/M metagenome (GOLD analysis project Ga0315274, IMG submission 203700) | Sediment microbial communities from Yellowstone Lake, YNP, Wyoming, USA - YL17G02_20 | ecosystem: Environmental > Aquatic > Freshwater > Lake > Sediment | place: USA: Wyoming | collected...
CGGCCGTGACCGGGGTCTCGGGGTCCGGCAAGTCCACGCTCCTCAACCTGGTCGGGGGCTTGGACACGGCCAGCGCCGGGTCGATCACGGTCATGGGGAAGGATCTGGCCCAAATGAGCCGGGACGGCCTCGCCCGTTATCGCCGGAGCGGAGTCGGGATGATCTTCCAATCCTTCAACCTTCTCTCCTCCCGGACCGCGCTCGAGAACGTCGAGTTCCCCCTCCTGTTCGCCGGCGTTCCCAAGGCCGAGCGGCGCGAGCGGGCCGCCGCCCTCCTCGATCAGGTCGGGCTGGCCGGCCGGAGCCGGCACCGGCCCATCGAGCTTTCGGGCGGCGAGCAGCAGAGGGTGGCCATCGCCCGGGCCCTCGTCAACCGGCCGTCGCTCGTCCTGGCCGACGAGCCCACCGGCAACCTCGACAGCCGGACGGCCCGGGAGATCGTGGGCCTTCTGGCCGAGCTCAACCGGAGCCGGGAGCTGACGATTCTGATGGTGACGCACGAGACCGCGCTGGCGCGGGAGTTCGCCCATGCCGTCATCCGGCTCCACGACGGCCGGGTCGAGTCGGAGGAGAAGCTCCGATGAGGTTCCGCGACCAGCTCGAGCTCTCCCTGTCCAACCTTTGGAAGGTGAAGCTGCGGACCCTGCTGACCACGGCCGGCGTCGTCGTCGGAATCGGCGCGCTCGTCTCGATGATGTCTTTCGGGACGGGCATGCAGAAGAACGTGACCGAAACCTTCAAAAGCCTCGAGCTTTTCAATTCGATCACGGTCTTCCCGGAGGGATCGGGGCCGGGCGGTTCGGATCCGGACACGCTCGACCCGCACCAGCCCAGGAGAGTCCCGGCCTCATCGGCCAAGGCCGTCCTGGACGATCGGGCCCTCGACGCGATCTCCAAGCTCCGGGGCGTCGAGACCGTCTATCCCGATGTCAACTTCCCGGCCCTCGTCCGGTTCAACGGACGTGAGGAGTTCCGCCTAGTCCAGGTCCTGCCGGCCAAGATCGCGGGTTCGAGGATGATCAAGCTCAGGGCTGGAAAACCCTATCTCTCGGATGACGCCGACGAGATCATCGTCAACGACTATCTCCTCCGCCGCCTCGACGTCAAGGATCCCGCCTCCGCCATCGGGAAGCGGATCGAGATCGCGTCCGTATCGTTCGACCTGGGCCGTCTCAACCCCATGGATTTTTCCTCGATTTTCCAGGGAGGAAAGTTGCCTGTCTCCAAGGAGACCTACGAATTCAGGATCGTCGGCGTCAGCGAGAACATGGGCTTCGGCCCGGGATCGGTCTGGAACGAGCTGATGATCCCGCCGGGAGCGGCCCGCAAGATCAAGAAGCTTCCCTTCACCAGCATCTGGGACATCTTCCGGCTCCAGGAGGGGGCGATCGGCTACTCGGCCCTCAACGTCCGGCTGTCCTCCCCCGGAGAAGTGGACGCCGTCAAGGCCCGGATCAAGGAGATGGGATTCTCGACCTTCGCCCTGGCCGACCAGTTCTCCCAAGTCCGCCAGGCTTTTTTCTTCCTCGACATGATCCTGGCCGCGGTCGGAATGATCGCCATCTTCGTCGCCGCCTTGGGAATCGTCAACACCATGGTCATGTCCATCCTGGAGCGGACCCGCGAGATCGGGATCATGAAGGCCGTCGGCGCCGGCGACGGGGACGTCCGCTCCGTCTTCGTCTTCGAATCGAGCATCATCGGCTTCACGGGCGGGCTCCTCGGATACGGACTGGGATGGATCGTCAGCCGTGTCATCAACCGGATCGTCAACTACTTCCTCGCCCGGCAGGGCGTTCCCGCCATCGACTACTTCGCCTTCCCCTGGTGGCTGTTCGCCGGAGCGCTGGTCTTCGCCGTGGCGGTCAGCCTGGCCGCCGGCATCTTCCCCGCTCACCGGGCGGCCCTGGTCGATCCGGTCAAGGCCCTCCGCCACGACTGAAGCTCCACGGACTTACGTCCCTGGGATCTACCCTTTACAGGCGTTGGAGCGCCTGTCCCCGAAGCGGGGAATTCGCTATTCCTCCACGGACTAACGTCCGTGGAATCCCGCGAAGGGGATTAGCCGCGGCCACGCGGCGCAAGACGGCCTTTCCCCTCTTCGCTGAATTCCGGCTCGCCAATTTTTTATCGCGGCGATGGAATAGATCGTAGGCCGCGATCATCTAACGAGAGGATGATAGAGAGGCGAGGTTTCATATGACACACAGGAAGAAGCCTGAATGGGATTTCTACGTGAGCATCGGTCTTCTGATCGTGACCACGATTCTCGTCCTGGTCTTGGCCGGCTGCGAGAGCATTTTCGGGCCCAAATCCGAGACGAGCACCGACAGCGACGATGAAGAAGCCCGGATCATCGTCAGCAACGGCTACGGCGAGACGCTCGACATTTACATGGGCGGAACGTTTCAATTTACGATAACGGACGGCGACAGCAAGAAGATCCCTAATGTTTCGCTCGACGAGCACGACCTCCAAGCGAAACGGACCGGAACGGCCACGGTCGTTGATGAGACGACCATCGACGTAACCCAGTACACAGATTACACCTGGGCGATCGGCGACCCCCCGGACATCAACGTGACCAATAAATACGGAGTGGCCCTGAAGGTCTACATGGACGGGGCGTATCTATTCGACCTGGCGGATGAAGAGAATCGCTGGATCATGAATGTCGCGTTCGGGGAGCATTTCATGAAGGCGCTCAAGGTCAGCGACGCCAAGGAGGTGGCCTCGACCACGATCGATGTCGAGGCCAACAAGGATTACGCATGGACGATCCAATGACAAACGGAACCGCCATGGCCAAACGCTTCATCGCGATCGCGGTCCTGGCGATCCTGGCGGTAGGAACGTCCCGGGCCGAGTACGCACGCCATCTCAGCATAGGTCTCCACCCGGGGACGCTGCTCTCGATCCACGGAGCCTACAGCGAGTCGGAAACCCTCCGGGACACGGTCATCCCCGGCGTCGGACTCGGCCTGGTCCTTCGCTATCGCTTAGGCCCTCATCTCTCGCTCGACGCCGGCTACGGCTACAACTGGATGTTTCTTAAGGCCGAGAAAAGGCCTTCGGGCTATGCGGACCAAAAACCCGCCCTGGTCCTTCCCATGTATACCTTGGGCGGGACCGTGTTCCTTGCCTCCGGAGGAAGCGTCGAGCCCTACCTATCACTGGGGATAGGGCTCTGTCCCTGGCGATTCAGCTCCCAGGCGTTCGGAGGATCGTACCTGGCGGTTCCCGATAACAGCGACGAACGGTTCTCCAAGACCAGCCTGGACTTGAACGGAGGGCTGGGGATCGAAATCAAGCTTTGGTCGAGGCTGTCCCTCTCGGCCGAGGCCGACTATCATATGCTGTTCGCCAAGGACGCAGCGAAATTCGGGACGAACGGTTTCGGCCGGCAGGGTTTTCTAGGAATCCGGGCCGGACTCGTCTTTCATTTCGGCGGCGGCGGATCGGCCGAAACCGAGGAGGACGTCGAGCAATGAAAGCCCATCCGGCGGCGGGCTTGAGGCCGCGGACGCTGCGGAGCGGCCTGATCGGCTTGGGGATCCTGGCCCTGGCTCTGGCCGCGGCCGGCTGCAAGAGCCCGACCAGCCCCACCGGGGGAGAGGCCGATATCATCATCATCAATGATTACGGGGAAGCCGCGGACCTGTACGTGGACGGCGAATTCAAATTCACGATCGCCCATAAAGCGACGATCGAGATCGACGACGTCTCTCTCGACGAGCACGTCCTGACGGCCAAGCGGACCGGGACCGATGTGGTCATCGCTTCGACGACGATCGACGTCGCCGCCAAGATCGATTATTCCTGGACGATCGACAACCCGCCCGATATCAACGTCACCAACAACTCGGGGATCGCCCTGGCCGTGGCCATGGACGGTCAGCACCAGTTCGACCTGGTCGACGATGAAAACCGCTGGATCATGGATGTCCCCTTCGGCGAGCGGTATCTCAAGGCGACCCGGCTCAGCGACGGGCGGGAAGTCGCGTCGACCACGATTAAAGTCGAGGAGAACAAGGATTATGCCTGGACGATCGAGGTCATCGGCCTCCGCTGAGGTGTCCATTATGAAGCGTATAAGCGTAGGGTTGGCGGCCTGTCTGCTGATCGTATCCGGAGCGGGGGCCGGCCAAGCATGGAATCGGCTGAGCTTCAGGCTGAGCCCGGGAGGGATTCTGGCCGTCGACGGCTGTTACAACGACACCGACAAGCTGTCCAAGGTCGTCAACATCGGGGCCGGCCTGAACGCGGCGCTCCGCTATCGGGTCAATGATTACCTGGCCCTGGATGCCGGCTACGCTTTTCAATGGCTGTCGGTTAAGAAAGCCCAGCGGCCCTACGCCTACAAAGAGCAGGCGCCGGCCCTGAATATCCAGATGATATCCTTGAACGGGATGTTCTTCCTGGGCTCCGGCTACGCGTTCGAACCCTACTTGACGGCCGGGATCGGGATCTACCCCTGGCGCTTCAGCCGGACGGCTCTTTGGGGGAAACCCTGGCCGGCGCCCTCCAAACCGGCCGAGAGCTTCTCGGACACAAGCCCGGGATTCAATTTCGGTTTGGGCGTCGAATCCTATCTCTTCTCCAAGGTCTTCCTGGCCGCCGAGCTCAAGTACCACTACCTGTGGTCCCGGAACGTCGCCAAATTCGGGACCGATGATTTCACCCAGCAGGATTTCCTCGGTTTGACCGTCGGCTTTATCTACCGATTCGGTAAAACCTGACAAGGCGGATATGAAAAAAGCGGTCGGACTCCTGATTCTTATCTGCGGGGCTCCGCTTCTGTTCGGACAAGAGATCGTCGATCGTATCGAGACCGTCGGCAACCGGCGCGTAGCCCGAGAGACGATCCTGTACTATCTGGCCTGCAAAGAGGGCGACTTCTTCAACGAGGATGTACTGCGGCGCGACTTCAGAATTCTATGGTCGACCGGCTTTTTCGCCAACATCAAGATAGAGGCGGACGGGGGACCCTCCGGCAAGATCGTCAGGATCATCGTCGAGGAGAATCCGGTGATCGGGAAGGTCGACTTCAAAGGCGGAAAGAAGCTCAAGGCCGACGATATCGTCGGCAAGCTCAAGGAGAAGGACCAGTATCCGCTTCCTTATTCCTATGCCAGCCCCGGCAAGATCCACCGGATCCAAAAGACGATCGAGGAGATGTTCGCCGAGAAGGGACTCGCCGGCGGCGAGGTCCGGGCCGACCGGACCGTCCGGGACAACAACGAGCTGGCGATCGTCTTCCGCATCAAGGAAGGGCCGAGGAATCGGGTCGGAGAGATCGTTTTCGAAGGGGATCCTCCGGTCCACTCCAGCGTCCTGGCCGCCGCCATGAAAGACAACAAGAAGCACGGTCTCCTGTCATGGATCGGCGGCAAGGACGTCTTCAAGGCGGACAAGCTCGGCGAAGACTTGTCCCGCTTGAAGTCCGCGCTCAGGGAGAGAGGCTACATGGAAGCCTCGCTCGGCGAGCCCCGGATCGAGGAGACGACCCGAAGGACCATTTTCCTGAAAAAACAGGCGATGAAGCGCATCGTCATCCCGATCCGGGCCGGCGAGCGCTACACGGTCGGCGACGTCAGGATCGAAGGTCCCAAGCTCTTATCCGCCCCTTCCCTCCGTGCCATGATCAAGCTCAAGGAGGGCGACTTTTACAACGCCAAGCTCAGGGAAAAAGCCGTCGAGAAGATCGGAGAGCTCTACCGGAACCTCGGCTATCTCTACGCTCAGGTCGTCCCGGTCGAAACCCTCGACCCCAAAGGCAAGCGCGTCCGGGTCGCCTTCAACATCCAGGAAGGTGAGCTCGCCCGTCTCAACCGGCTCGAGTTCAGGGGCAATACCTTCACCAAAGACAAGGTCATCAGGCGCGAAATGCTCATCCGGGAGGGAGATCGCTTCAGCCTGGCCCTATTCAAGGACAGCATCCTGAGAATCAAGCAGCTCGGAATCGTCGACCTTGAGAAAGAGCCGGAAATCAAGCCCGATCCCGGGGACCCGACCCGATTCGACGTCACGGTCAACGTCAAGGAGCTCCAACGGAACAACATCCAGTTTTCGGCCGGCTACAGCGGCTACGAGGGCACGTTCATCGCGCTGAGCTACTCGACGGTCAACCTTCTGGGGACGGGAGAAAGCCTGGAGTTGACGGGCCAGGTGGGCAAGCGCGTCAAGAACTACTCGCTGGGATTCACCGAGCCTTACGTTTTCGACAAGCCCATAAGCCTGGGCTTCGACATCTACAATCGCTACAGCTACTATCCGGGCCTGTTCAGCCAGCAATCCCGGGGCATCAAGTACAACCTGGGCGTCCGGGCGGTCGGTTTCTGGATGACGAACCTTTCCTATGGGTTCGAATACATGGACGTCGGATCGGCCGACTCCGAGAGCGAGGAGGGGACGTCCGCCTATAATCCTTATTATTACGGAGGGAGCTACGGATACGGGAATTACTACATCGGCAGCCTCTCGGCGGTCCTCTTCCGCAACACGGTGGATAGCCCTCTGACTCCGACCCGGGGGACGCTCTATCTGGTCGGCTGCAAGCTGGCGGGAGGGATTTTGGGGGGCGAAGTCGATCTGGTCAAACCCCAATTCGAGTGGACTTTCTACCACCCGCTTTGGAAAAAAAACGTGCTCGGCCTTCACGCCCGGTATGAGTTCGTGAAGCCGACCGGGACCTCGGGGGTCCCCTTTTGGGAAAGGTTCTATCTGGGCGGCGAGAGGTCCATCCGCGGCTATGAGATTTATTCGGTCGGGCCCCGCAGCGATGCGGGGGTCAACACGGGCGGCGAGAAATCCCTGGTGCTCAACGCCGAATATATCGTGCCGGTCGGAGGTCCGCTTTATGCGATTCTCTTCTTTGATGCCGGCAACGCCTTTACGCGCCATGAGACTGTGAGTCTCGGAAACCTGTACTCCTCGGCCGGCCTGGAGATAAGGATATTCGTCCCCGCCCTCCGTGTCCCGTTCCGTCTCATTCTCGCTCATAACAACCACCGATTCAGCGGAGAGAGCTCAAACTTCGCCTTCCGGTTTGCCGTCGGTACGACGTTCTGAGGATATCCCCGTCCCTCGCGTGAGACGAGTCGGCTCCCGGGCCGAGGCGCTCGCGCCTCCGTTTGTGCTATAATCAAAAACTTGCGAAAAGATCGTCGTTCCCAAAAAGGAGAATCGATGAGATCCCAAAGAATCCCCCGATATCTTTCGGGCCTTGTCCTCTTCGGCCTGGCCACGGTCGGCTGCCGCGTGTCCCAATCGCCGGAGGATGTCGCGGTGCGGGCCCAACGTCTCCATAATCGGATACTGTCCATCGACACCCACTGCGACACCCCGTTCAACATCATGCGCTCGGACTGGAAGATCGGGGATCGCCACGATCCGCTCCTTCGTCAGAGCGGCAGGATCGACCTTCCCCGGATGAAGGAGGGACGCCTGGACGCGGAATTCTTCGCCGCCTTCGTCGGCCAGGGCCCGCGGACGCCCGAGGCCTACGCCAAGGCCCGGGAGGCCGCCCTCAAGGGGATCGAAGCCGTCCAGGGCATGTGCCGGGAGTATCCGGCGATGATCGGACTCGCCCTGACGCCCGACGACGCGCTGCGGCTCAAGAAGGAAGGCCGGCTTATCGCTTTTATCGGGATGGAGAACGGCTACCCGATCGGGAAGGACCTCGCCCTGGTCGAGGATTACTACAAGCGGGGCGTCCGGCTCCTGACCCTCGTCCACACCTGGGACAACGACATCTGCGACTCTTCGACCGATACGCAGCGTCCCGAGGACGAGGGATTGAGCGAGTTCGGCCGCGCCGTCGTCGCGGAGTGCAACCGGCTGGGGATGATCGTCGATGTTTCCCACGCCTCGGACAAATCCTTTGCCGGCATCCTGGCCGCATCGCGGGCGCCCGTCCTCGCCTCCCACTCCTGCGCCCGGGCCGTTTGCGACAGCCCTCGCAACCTCGGCGACGACATGCTCCGCGCCCTGGCCCGGAACGGCGGCGTCATCCAGATCTGCTTCCTGTCGGACTACGTCAAGAAGACGACCCCCAACCCGGAACGGGAGAAAGCTCTCCAGGAGCTCCGGAAGACCTACGGGTCCATCCGGGACATCAAGGACGAGGAAATGCGAAAGAAGGCGCGGGCGGACTACGAAGCGATCGACGCCAAGTATCCCGAAGCCAAAGCCGCGGTCAAGGACCTGGTCGACCATATCGATCATGTCCGGAAAGTCGCCGGCATCGACACCGTCGGGATCGGGACGGATTTCGACGGCGGGGGCGGACTGGCGGGCTGTAACGACGCGAGCGAGATGATCCACGTCACCGAGGAGCTCCTCCGGCGCAGGTACACGGACCGGGAGATCGAGAAGATCTGGGGCGCAAACACTCTGCGCGTCTTCCGCAAGGTCATCGAGGTGTCCCGCCGTCCGAGGGCCGAGAAATGAAAGAGAAGAGAGCCCAACCATGTCATCGCAAGCCCGAGGAATGACGCGAAGGGAGACGCTCGAGGCCATCTCACCGGGCCGCGGGCTGTCCGCGTGTTTTTCCTGCGCCGAATGCAGCGCCGCTTGCGCGCAAAGAGTCGATATCGCGAAGCGGATTGGAGATCTCAAAACCCTGTTCGTGTAAATAAAATTTACACCCTCTTGCCTTATTTGCTCATTTCCCATATGTTCTGATAGGTTATCAGGGACCGGCGAAAGCCCCTTTCTGGCATGAAGTTTGCTTTTTCAGACTGCGACATGAAAAGCGCGATAGTCTGCATGCGCTCCGAACGCCGGCGCCAGGCCCGGCCCTGGTTTCTGGTCTGCGTTTTGCTGCTCGGATCTATGCCGGGTCTTGCCCAGTCCGGCGTCCGCCGGGAGGATCGTCCGCGGATGGGAGGAGTCCTGAGGATAAAACCTTATACCGGAAACTTCAACGTCCGGCTCGATCCTTCCTTACCGGGCCACGTTTTCGTCTATGAACAGATTTATGACGGCCTGGTCCGGCTCGACAACAACCTCAACATCGTCCCCGCGCTGGCCGAATACTGGGTTATTTCCGAGGACGGCCGCAAATACACTTTTCAACTCAGGCGGGGAGCCAGATTCCATACCGGGGCCGAGGTCACGGCCGATGACGTCAAATTCTCCCTCGAAAGACTCCTGACTCCGAACTCGGATGCCACCTTCCGCCAGTATTTCCTCCCCCGGGTCGTCGGCGCCCAGGAATTTTTCGAGGGGCGGGCCAACGCCGTCTCCGGGTTCGTCTCCAAGGACAAGTTCACTTTCGAAATCCAATGGAAAAATCCCTATGTCTCGGGGCTTTATCTCCTCTGCATGTTTTTCTGCAAGATTCTGCCCCGCGACCTTGTCCTGTCCCAGGGCAACGACTTTTTCCTCAAACCCTCGGGCAGCGGGCCGTTCAAGTTCGGGTACTGGATCAGGGATCCCAAGCTCAACATCGTCGGGATCCGGATGGAAAGAAACGAGTCCTATTACGGCCGGAAGGCCTACCTGGAGGCTGTCGAATTCAGCCCCCATTACACGGAGGACCAGTTCCGGAGCCAGGACGTTCATATCTTTCCGGGCGTTTCGGACCGGTTGTCCCGGCCGCCTTATCAGCTCGTCGAGGACGGATCTTTCGACAGCTGCTTTATCGGATTCGGCTGCCGGATTCCTCCCTTCGACGATGCCCGCATCCGCCGGGCCTTGACCTTGGCCATCGACAAGAACCGGCTGGCCGCGGCCGCCACCGGCTCTTATTATATCCCGATGGTCACCCACAACATCATTCCGGTCAAGTTTCCGGGTTTTTTCCCGATCGACGACAGGGACGGCTATGACCCGAAACGGGCCAAGGCCATCCTGGATGAAGCCGGGCTCGACATCGCCCGCGACCTCCCCGTCCTGACCGTGATCGAGATTCAGACCCAGCGGGAGGACCGGAAGCGGATGTCCCGGGAGATCAAGTCTCAGATCGAGGCCCTGGGGATCCGGGTCGAACTCAAGTCCGTCCCGGACTGGGCGAGCGTCCAGAAGATCGAGACGCCCTACATCGTGTTCTTCGACTGGAACACGGACTTTCCCGATCCCGAGAACATCATCCAGCCTCTGTTCGAATCCCGGGCCATCGCCAACCAGTGGATGATCGGCTACTTCAACCCCAAGATCGATCAGCTCCTCGAGAAGGCCCAGGTCGAGCCGAGCTGGGCGCGCCGGACCGAGCTGTTCCGGGAGATCGAGCGGATCCTGCTCGAGGAGCGTCCTGTCCTGCCCCTGTTCTCGATCCGTCGCCGCCTGTCCGTCCAGCCCTTCGTCCGGAACGTCAAGTTGCCGCCGCTCGGCTTGTATTTCATGAACGCCAAGGACATCTGGCTCGAGAGGTGAACGACCGAACGTGAGAATGAAGATCTCCCTCCATACCCGGTTCGCGGCCTGGATCACGGCCCTGCTGACCGTCCTGGTCGGGGCCGTCCTGTTCGTGATCGAGAAGCGCGAGGTCGGGACGATCTTCGAGGAGACCAAGAACCGGACCCTGCTCATCGCCGAATACCTGGCCTCCCTCAACCTGCGGCCCCTCCTTCTTTGGGACACCGAGGCCATGCAGAAAACGATCGATGAGCAGATCGAAAGGCGGCTCCTCTACGTCGTCATCTACAACCGCGAAGGGAAGCCCCTGGCGGCCAACGCCTCCATCCAGACCTTTCCCGAGATCTACGAGCGCTCCGGCCTCCCCGACGACGTCTCGGACGGGGAATTCCAGCTCCGGACGCATACGCTCCGGACCGAGGGCAAGTTTCAGAACGTCCTCGAGGTCGAGCTCCCGATTTTCGCCGCGGGCGAGCCGACCAAGTGGGGCTCGATCAAGATCGGCCATTCCCTGGAGGACATGGACCGCGAGGTCCGCCGGACGCGCCGCGTCCTGATCCTGATCGGGCTGGGCGGATGCCTGGTCGGCCTGCTCGCTTCGACCCTGCTCGCCCGCCGGGTCACCCGGCCCCTCAAGAAGCTGGTGGCCGGCACCGTTCAGATCTCCAAGGGCGATTTTTCCCACCGGATCGACCTCGCCTCGCGGGACGAGCTCGGCGAGCTGGCCCGAAGCTTCAACGAAATGACGGCCCAACTCATGCAAACCCGGGAACGGATGGAAGCCGCCAACCGCCGGCTCGTCCAGGCCGAAAAGCTGGCCTCGATCGGGCGGCTGGCCGCGACGATCGCCCACGAAATCCGGAACCCGTTGACGTCGGTCAAGCTCAATATCCAGAAAGTCCAGGAGAGCGAGCGACTCGATCCCGTCGAAAAAGAACACATCGCCCTGTCCCGGGAGGGGATCGGCCAGATCGAGAAATTCATCAAGGAGTTGCTGAGCTTCACCCGGGCTTCGGAGCTGATGAGGGATCAGTTCTCGCTCGAGACCATCCTGGACGAGGCCCTCAAACTCCTCCGGGAGCCCTTTCAGGAGAAGCGGATCGTCCTCCAAAAAACCGTCGCCAAGAACCTGCCGGCCGTCTCCGTCGACGGCGATAAAATGCGGCAGGTGTTCCTCAACGTCCTCCGCAACGCCTCCGAGTCCGTCGAGGAGGGGGGCGAGATCAGGATCGTCCTGTCGCGGGGCCGGGAAGAGGGGCGGCCCCGAGTCCAGGCCCGGATCGGGGACGACGGCTGCGGCATCCCGGACAGGGAATGGGAGAACATCTTCGAGCCGTTCTTCACGACTAAAGCGGCCGGTTTCGGGCTCGGCCTGGCCAACGCCCGCAAGATCGTCGAACAGCACGGCGGCGTTATCAAGGTCGTCAAAAAGCGGGGGCGGGGGAGCTGCTTCCTGATTTCCCTGCCCGGCGAGGAGGGAACATGAAAACGGTCCTGATCATCGAGGACGACAGCCTGGTCGGAAGGACGCTGACGTCTCATCTGGCCAAGCAGGGCTACGAGGTCCACCTGGCCGCGACGGGGGAGGACGGCCTCGCCGGCCAGGCCGAATTCCAGCCCGACTTGGTTATCCTCGACATCCGCCTCCCGGACATGAACGGGCTCGAAGTCCTGCGCAAGCTCAAGGACCGGCCCAAGAAGGTCATGATCCTGGTCATGACGGCCTTCGACGACATGAAGACGACCGTCGAGGCCATCAAGGCCGGCGCCTTCGAATACCTGGTCAAGCCGCTTGATTTCATCGAGCTCGACCTGGCCATCGCCAAGGCCTTCCAGGTCCGCTCGCTCGAAGACAAGCTCCACTACCTGGTCGAAGAGAGGCAGAAGGAATACACGATCGACAACATCATCGGCCGTTCGGCCCCGATGCGGGAGGTGTTCAAGCTGATCGGCTCCGTCGCCAACACCCGGACCAACGTCCTCATCCAGGGCGAGAGCGGGACGGGCAAGGAGCTCGTCGCCAAGGCCATCCACTACAACAGCCCTTTCCGGGACGAGCCGTTCATCGTCATCAACTGCTCGGCCATCTCGGACACGCTCCTCGAGTCGGAATTGTTCGGGCACGTCAAGGGCGCCTTCACCGACGCATTCGTCGAGACGCGGGGCAAGTTCGAGATCGCCGGGAAAGGGACCCTGTTCCTCGACGAGGTCGGCGACGTTTCGCCCAACCTGCAATCCAAGCTTCTCCGCGTCATCGAGACCCGCGACTTCATGAAGGTCGGCGGCGAGAAGGTCCTCAAGACCGAAGCCCGGATCACGGCCGCCACCAACCAGAACCTGCCCTCCTTGATCGAGAAGGGGCGGTTCCGGGAGGATCTCTACTACCGGCTCAAGGTGGTCGAGATTCAACTCCCCTCCATCCGCGAGCGGCGCGAGGACATCCCCGACCTGGTCGCCTATCTCCTGGAAAAGATCAACCGGGACCTCAAGAAGAACGTCCGCAAGGTTCCGGCCGACGTCATGAAGATCCTGGCCGATTTTCCCTGGAAGGGAAACGTCCGGGAGCTCGAAAACGCCCTGACCCGGGCCGTCATCCTGGCCAAGGGGGACGTCATCCAGAAGGAGAACCTGCCGCTCGAGCCGGCCGAGAAAAAGGTTTTCCCCAAAGACCTCGTCTCGCTCAAGGACGTCGAGAAAAGCTACATCCAGCACATCCTGGCCGTGACCAAGGGCAGCAAAACCCGGGTCAGCCAGATCCTTCAGATCAGCCGTCCAACCCTGGATAAAAAAATCAAGGAGTACAAGATCGATCTCTCCCAGCTCGGTTGACGGACCCTGTTCCGGCCCTCTGTAAACCTGTAAATTAACTTCGGCGGGCGCCGCCGTCAGGTCCCCCGAATTTCCCCCGATAATCCGGTTTTCCAGGTTGGCACGATTCTGGCTTTTCAAGAGGGGTGGAAAGGACAAACGGCGACATGGATACCAAGCGGATCGTGGTGGTGGACGACGACGAGTCCATCCGGAAGACCTTCTTCCTGATCCTGAGCCGGAAGTACCTTGTCTACCTCGCCCGAGACGCCAAGGAGGCCTTGGCCCGGTTCCGAGCGGCCGAGGTGGATTTGATCATCGCCGACTTCAAGCTTCCCCGGACGAACGGCATCGGAAACGGACTGGAAATGATCGCCGAGTTCCGGCAAGCCGGCTACCGGGGCAAGATCATCCTCATCTCGGCCTTCCCGGACCTCATCCGCCTCGAGGAGGTCCGGAACCTGGCCATCAGCGATTTCTTCGTCAAGCCGCTGGACCTCCAGGCCTTCAACCGGTCCATCGACGGCCTTCTCGAGTCGGAACCGCGGTCCGGCCGGAGCGCGTAGGGGATGCCAGGACGGCCTTCCCATGTTGGCGAACGTTGGGATCTTAGGGGTGACGACATGAGAGAAGAAACTTGGATCGGGAAGCTCGAGCCGCATCCGGAAATCCCGCGCGGCGGCAACGGCGGAACGGCCGTCCCGGATCTTGAAAACGGCCCGGCGCCGGCTCCGAACGCCGTCCGGCTGTCCCCTCCCGCCGCCGCTCTGTTGGCCCAGGACGGGACGAACGGCGATCTGTTCGACCTCTTCGTCGAGTTTTTCAGCAAGCGACAGCCGGTCGACCTCAAGGCGCTCATCGACCGGCTCGAGAAACGGATCATCATCAACGTCCTGGTCAGGGTTCACGGGAACCAGAAGGAAGCGGCCCGGGCGCTGGGGCTCAAGTACACCACGCTCAACGAGAAGGTCAAGAAATACGGGATCCGCTTCCGCCGCAAAGCCGTCCCCTTTTCTCTCGACTCCATATAAGAGCGGCTCCCGGTCCTTCGCGAAGAAGCGGAGGGCCGGTCCGCGTCATCCGGGGGCTTCCACCCCTCGGGCGAATCCGGTACAATAACTCCCAAGGAGGCTCCGATGAGCAAGTCTATCGTTATCGGGGCGGCTGTCCTGTTTCTATCCGTTTCCTCAGCCGCGTTTATTCAGGCGGAGCGGACGTCTGTCCCCGAATCGGTCGCGGACATCGTGAAACGGAACGTCGCGGCCGCCGGCGGGGAGGCGCGCCTGGCCTCGATCCGGAATCTGTCCTTCACGGCCGGAGAGAACGCCTTCTATATCACGCCGGCCGGGACGATGAAGATCGTCGTCCAGGGTCTGCCCCCGGCCGTCATCGAGGTCGTTCTGGTCGATCGCGGTCTTATCCGTCGGAACAGGCTCAACGAGATGATCGAGACGCCGGACATCGAGAAGGCCCGCTTCGCGCTGTACGCGAAGCTTTTCGGAGGCTGTTTCACGATCAGGAACTTCGCCGCCGACCTCCGCTTCGAAGGGACCCGGCGCTTCGGACCCGAGACATTCTACCGGCTCAGCGCGGCCGTCCCGCCCATGACGGTCGAGTTCGATTTGGACACGGCCGAGTGCCTCCTCCGCCAGGTCGCCCTGCGCGGGACCAACCCCGACGGCAGCCGCTATGAGGAGTTCTTCGACATGGGTCGCTACCAGGACATCCAGGGCGTCAAGATGCCCTCGTCCTGGTTCCGGTCCTTGGTCGGAGGCCGGGGCAATCTGTCCGAGATCTCCGGCGTTTTTTTCGACGTTCCCCTCGACAAGGATTTTTTCGCGACGACGGCCGTCAACGCGGGAGAGGTCAATGTCTCGGCCGGGGTCCTGGAGGGGAATATCCTCGCCCTCCTCGATCAGCGCGGGAGCTTCGTCCTTGTCACCAACTGGACTCCCGGGCAGGCCGAAAAGGCGGGGTTGACCTCGGGCGCGGGCTTGGTCTTAAGGATCGAGGACCTGGACCGAGAGGCCGTCTTCTATGCCCGCTCGAACGAGGCGGAAAGCGCAAACGCCTATCAACAAGGGGCCCGGATCATGACCTTCGATCCCCAACGGGGGGGCACTTTTTGGATACTGTTCTTCGCACCGTCCGCCGAGGAGGCGGCCGCGGTCAAGGCGAAGGTCAAGGGACTCAGCCCCGTCTCAGTCCGCCTGCGATAGCGGTGAACGGTATTGGATGCGCCGTCGGATCGCAACGCCAACTTAGAAAGGAAAAAAAAGATGACGAGCCGCCGTAAATTTTTAGGCATGTTCTCCTCCGGTTTCCTGGGATTCGGCCTGACCGGACGGGCCGCCGGCCGCCCGGCGTCCGGCCAGGAGGCGGGACCGCCCCAGGCCCGGAAATATAACGTCCTGGGCCGGACCGGGCTCAAGGTTTCGGACGTCAGCTGCGGCGCCATCTCCCTCTTTAATCCCAATGTCCTCCGCTACGCCTTCGATTGCGGCGTGACCTATTTCGACACGGCCGAGGGCTACCTGAGGACCCTGAGCGAGACTTACCTGGGCCAAGCGTTCAAAGGGGTCAGAGACAAGGTCGTGATCGCGACCAAGCACGCCCTCCAGGTTCCCAAGGACCTGGACAGGGCCGCCATCATCCGCCGCATGGACGCCAGCCTGCAGCGTCTCCAGACCGAATATGTCGACGTCGCCCTCGTCCACAACATCGGCGACCTCAGCGTCCTCAAGAACGAAGAGGTCCAGGCCGCCTATGCCGAGCTCAAGAAAGCCGGCAAGATCCGCTTCACGGGATTTTCGACCCACAACGCCAAGGTCACTCTCGACCAGGCCCTGTCCGAACCCTTCGTCCAGGTCGCCCTGTTCATCTACAACCACATGGAAGGGCCGGCCCTCGAGCCCCTCGTCAAGAAGGTCCGCGAGGCGGGGATCGGGACGGTCGCCATGAAGGTTTTCGCCGGCAATCAGCAGGGCCGGCTCAAGGGGCTGGTCAACGCGGCGACGAGCTACCCCCAGGCCGCCATCCGCTGGGTCCTGAGCAGTCCGCTCATCGACACCTGCATCCCGACCATGAGCAGCTACGCCCACGTCGAGGAGTACCTGGCCGCCTCCAACCAGCCTCTGGACCGGGCCGCCCTTCAGACCATCGCCCGCTACCAGCGCGAGGCCGGGGCCCTCTACTGCCGGGTCAGCTGCGGCGAATGCCTGTCGGCCTGCCCGCGCGGCGTCGCCGTCAACGACGTCCTCCGCTACGCCATGTATTTCGAGGATTACGGGATGGAAAAGGAAGCCATCCGTTACTACGCCGAGCTCGAGACCGGCCGGAAGCCGATCGACTGCCGGGATTGCCGGGGCGCCTGCGAGAACGCCTGTCCGTACGGCCTCAGGGTCAGGGAGCGGCTCATCCGCTCGCACGAAATTCTCACGGGCTGAGCGGCTTCGGGCGTCCGGTTCCGAAAATCCGGACTTCGTTCCCTGGCTCGGTACGGGTCTTTGGAATCCGGCCTTCAATATGACAATTTCGACGTCTACTGGCCCTACGATCCCGTGACCGGGAAGGCCTGGACCGTCGACGACTACATCCAGGTCGGGACGATCCCGGCCCAGATTGGCGGCGTCGGCACGGGCGAGGCGGCCGGAGCGGCAAGATCAACAATTACGTCTTCTCCCCCTGGCTGGCCAAGCTCTCCGGCATGTACCGTTTCCCCTACGAGATCGACCTGTCCTTTTTTTTGCCGACAAGGTCATCCTCATATGGGCTATGACTTGGGTAGGCGCAGTGAGCCGTCCCGTACCCTTCTTTTCTGAGGATTTGATTCTTTTTCTGGATAATCCAGAGGTGGATGCGAAACAGCCGGATTTTTTCGCCGGGGGTTGACTATTAAAAAAAACTGGGTATAATATTGAACAATGAACAAAACAATGTTCAATAATATCCGAGATAAGCAAAAATGAAAAAACCAGTCAAGCAGAGGATCGTTGAAGCCTGCATCGCAATAATGCGAGAGGAGGGGGACGCCGCCTCGGTGTCCATCCGTAAAATCGCCAAGAAGGCCGGAACCGGGATCGGTTTGATCAATTACCATTTCCAGAGCAAGCAGAACCTGATCGACCAATGTGTGCGTATTTTCATCGACCAGATCATTGCGAAATGGGGCGAGGTCGCCCCCCGTCAGGAGAAAAAGCCCGAGGCACATCTCGAGGGGATGCTCTCCGCCGCAGCGCAATTTTTGGCCGATTACCCGAAGATCAGTCGCATCTCAATTCTTCATGATATGCAGCATCCCGCCACGGACGACAACACGGGCCAGACCGTGGCCGGCCTGATGCCGGTGTTGAGCGCGATGAACATCAGCCGCAGACCGCCGGAGATACTCAAGCAAGAGGCCTACCTGGCACTGGCTTCCGTCCAAGTGGCCTTTCTGCGTGCCGGACCGCTCGCGGCGGAGACCGGTTTCGATTTCTACGACCCGAAGCAGCGCCAACAGTTGATCCGGTCACTCGTTGACAGGCTGGTCGCGGGCCTATCCAAGGAGGGTTGAAATGAAAAGATCATTTACGGCGACGATTCTATTTCTTTGCGGTATGGCCTTCTGCTTTTGTCAAGCCGGGGGGCAGGAGAACGCCGCCAAAAGAAATTACAAGGAAGAAATGGACCGGCTTTACGACCAGAACCTGAAAAAGTGGCCGGTCCCGTACCGGGTCCGGTTCGCCGATACCCGATACGGCAAGACCCATGTCATAGAAAGCGGTCCTAAGAATGCCTTCCCGGTCATCCTGCTTCACCCCTTCGGCTTCAATGGCACCATCTGGGCGGATGCGGTTGCTGATCTGAGCCGCAGGTACCGAACCTATTGTGTCGATACGATCGGGGACATGGGACGCAGCTCCCTGAAGTTGCCGCAGCAATTTCCCAAAAACGCCCAGGAATACTGCGACTGGCTTGAGGATGTCTGCCAGTTCTTCAAACTCAAAAAGGCTCACTTCATCGGGCTCTCGATGGGGGGTTGGATCGCAAACGCCATGGCCATCTACAAGTCGGGCTATGTCGAAAAGCTGGTGCTCTGCGCCCCGGCGGCGGGCATTCCGGAAAAGATCGAGTGGGAAAAGTTCTTGAAATATCTGATCCTTGAGCCGACGGAAGAAAACATGAAAAAGATGGTTTGCTTCCTCTTGGGCGACGGCCGGGCTTACCAAGAGTGGTCGGCCTACTTTTTCCTGGCGCTGCATCGACGCGACGCCCTGGTGACGCCGCCTTTTCCCTTCACCGACGAACAATTGAAATCCATTGCGGCGCCGATATTGCTGATGGCCGGTGACAAGGAAGTCGTATGGAGCAGCATCGATGATACTTTCGCACGGGGCCGGCGTCTCGTCCGCTCCCTGCGGACGGTGAAGATTCCCGCTGCCGGCCACGCCCTGAACGTCGATCAACCGGAGCTGGTCAACAAAGAGATCCTCGAGTTCCTGAAAAAGTGAGCAGCATCGTGGTCGCGTCTCAACGGTCTGTTGCTCAAAATAGCCGGATAAAGAGCTTTCCTGGCAATGGCGATAAAACAACCGGGGATGCAACAGTTTAAGGAAGTTAATAAAAGTTCATTCGCGAACTTTTTAAATACAATCCATCAAGGAAATGCGTACGTTGATATGTGGAGAATGTATGATGAATAACCGTGAAAACTTCCGGCTGACGTTTGACCGGCAAATAAGGAGCCTGTTTCGGGAGGTCCTGCTCCGTTCCTGGCGGAATCCGGGTCGCTTTTTTTGGCTCCTGCGTTTGCAAGCGGCACAAAACCGGGCCGCCAAAAAACGGCGTTTCTGGCAGGGGCAATCGATCCCCGTGCCGCCGATTCTCATCGCCAGCGTCACCCGCCGTTGCAACCTACGCTGCACCGGCTGCTACTCGCTGGCCCGGGAAGACAAAGAGCAGGAGCTAAGCTTCAAGCGCTGGCAGGAAATTTTCACCGAAGCGGCCGAGCTGGGCGTTTCCATCGTCCTGCTGGCCGGCGGCGAGCCCCTGATCAGGCCCGAATTCCTGGAAATCCCGAGTCGCTTCCCGCAGCTGCTTTTCCTTGTATTTACCAACGGCATTCTGCTCGACCCGGAGCGGTTGCACACATTACGGCGACAAAAAAACCTGATCCCCATCATCAGCTTGGAAGGACTGGCGCCGGATACCGACAGCCGTCGCGGCCCCGGCGTCTTCGCACGGATCGACACCATTACCCGGCAGATGAAGCGCCAGGGGCTGTTTTACGGCTTGTCCGTCACCCTAACCCGAGATAACTTCGACGCCGCCACCGGTGAGGCCTTTACCGATTCGGTAACCGGCGGCGGCTGCCGTCTCCTTTTTTATATCGAATACACGCCGGTGCAGCCGGGAACGGAGAATTCCGTCCTCGACCCGTCCCAGCGGGCGGAGCTTCCCGCCCGATTGAACGAGCAGTCAGGCCGATACGGAATCACTTCCGTTATTTTTCCTGGAGATGAGGAAATGTATGGCGGCTGCCTGGCCGCCAGCCGCGGTTTCGTCCATCTCAGCGCTTCCGGCCGGCTAGAGCCCTGCCCCTTCGCCCCCTTTTCCGACAGCAGCGTTGCCCGCGACTCTCTGCGGCAAGCCCTGCAGTCGCGCCTGCTGCGGACGATCCGCAAGAACCACCACCAACTGACCGAGAGCGGGGGAGGTTGCGCCCTGTGGAATCACAGGGAGTGGGTGCGGTCGTTGGAAACCGGCGCCGCGCCTGATTGAGATCAGGCAAAAGGGAAATAGATCAGCACGGGCTAAAACCGGATGCGTTAATTTGACGCTTGCAAATATAACAAATCCCCGGAAGCTATTCAATTCCCTTTTTCAATTTTCTTGCCCAGCGCTATCGTTTTTTGCCGGCGTTTTTTTCGCGGTCTTTTCGCTGATGTCCTCGATTCTTTTGGGTAATTTTTCCAGGGTTTCCTTGTCGACCTTGAACCAATAGGGCAGGGAAAGATTACGGACGCTGACCATTGGAATTGCGCCGGGATCAAGTCGGAGACCCCCGATCCGCCTCCGGCCCCGGCCGTGAATACGATCAGTCTCGGCCCCAGGATATTAGTGTTCGATCCGGCCGCCCTCGACCGGGAGGTGGCCGATGTGTCGCTGAGCCGCCTCTTCAGCATGGTGGGCGATTTCCAGAGGAACATGCCGGGCCGCACCCAGGTCGCCCGGGGCATGGAAGGGTTCGCCTTCCTATCGACCGGGGAGATCTACCTACCCCTCAAGGACCACCGGAAAGCCCGGGACTTCTTCCGGAACGCCCTGTCGATCGGGACCGCCTCCGGCCTCAAGGAGATCGTCTGGCGGGCGAACTACGGCTTGGCCCGGGCCCTGGAGATGCAGGGACGTAGGGCCGAAGCCCTGGCCGCCTTCAAGACGGCCGTCGATTCCGTCGAAACCGCGGCGGGAGATCTCCCGATCCGTCCCACCCAGCGTCCCTTCTTCAGGGACAAGATCTCGCTTTATGAATTCACGATCAGGCTGCTCATGGCCCTTCAGGCGGCCGATCCCTCCCGGGGGTACGACAGGGAAGCTTTTCTCCTGTCCGAACGATCCAAGGCATGGGGCTTTCTCGATCTTCTCTCCAAGTTCGACCCGGCCGCCGTCTGGAAGGACCTGGGACCCGGCCTGACGGCCAAAGTCCTGACGGCCGGCGCCGATCTCTCGCGGGTCCAAACCCGCCTCCGCGATCCCGCCCTCGACGACGCGGGCCGCGGCGCGGTCCTCGATGAGCTGAACCTGGTCGAGACTCGCTTCGGGAATTTAATGAGCGAAATCGGATTGAAAAAACTCCTCCTTCTCCATCACCGGATGTCGTCCCTCGACTTCGACGCCTTCCGGTCCGGCGTCCTGGACGACGAGACGGCCCTCTGCGAGTATTTCGTCGGAGACGGAGGCTCATACCTATTCACCCTGACTGCGGCCGGGCGCTTGATCTCCCCCTGGACGGCCGCGCGGAAACGCGGCCGCGGGCCCGTTTCCTGGTCGAGGACCTGGAGATCGCCTACGCCCCGTCCGTCCGCTCGCTGGCCGAGCTCTTCAACCGGCCCCGGCCCGGCCCGCGGTCCAAGGACCTGCCGGTCGTCGCCAATCCCAAGGCGTTCCTGAACCGCGGCCTGTCCTCCAGCGCCCGGCTCGACCTTCCCGACCTTGCCTTCATCAAGAAGGAGATCAAGGCCGCCCACGGTTTCTTCCCGGCCTCGAGCCGGGGCCGAAATCGCTTGACTCCGGAGTCCGATGAAGATTTAATTCACGCATCATGGGAACAACCGGCTATATCCTCCTGACGCTGCTGCCGATCGCCGTGGTCCTGCTGCTGCTCGTCGTGTTGAAAAAATCGGCCACCTTCAGCGGCCTGGTCGGCTGGGCCTTGATCGCCGCCGTGGCCGTGGTTTTCTTCCGGACCAGCCCCGAAGTCGTGATCCGGTCGACCCTGGCCGGGATGGTCAAATCGTTTCCGATCTCCTTGATCGTGGCCGCCTCGCTCCTGCAGATGGCCTACATGGAAAAATCCGGCGCCCTGAAGAGAGTGATCATTTTCATCAAGACCATCGCCAGCGACAATCAGGCCGTCCAGATCATGATCATCAACGTCGGCTTCGGCACCTTGATGGTGGCCGTGGGCGCGACTCCGGTGTCGCTGCTGCCGCCGATCATGGTGGCCATGGGCTACTCCACTTACGTGGCCATCGCCCTGCCGGCCATCGGCTACGACTCGCTGTGCACCTACGCCCTTCTGGGCGCGCCGGTGGTGGTTTTCTACGATATCGCCAACGGCTTTCTGGTCCAAAACCAGGTTCTGGCCAAGGGCCACGAGATCAGCCTGTCCCAAATCGGGGGGGTCTTCTTCCTGTTCCTGCCGATCGTTTCGACCATGATCGGCTTGGCCATGCTTTGGATCGTGGGCAAGTGGAAGGCGATCAAGTCCGGCTGGTTTCCCTGCCTGCTCACGGGCGGCGTCATCGCCCTGGTCGCCTTCTTCACCAACCGGCACGATAATTTTGTCACCCTCACCGGCGTGCTGTGCGGAAGCGCGATCATCGTCGCCCAGGCCTTGTACCTTCGCCTCAGCGGGCGGAAGATCATCGACAGGAGCCGGCTGACCGCCGAGGAGCTGGACTATGAGCGGCGCTATCCGCTCTGGAAGGCGCTCTCGCCCTGGATCCTGCTGATCGTGCTGATCCTGGCGCTGAACGTGCCCAAGGACGTATTCAACACCCTGTACAAGGGGCTGACCTTCCCGATCAGCGGCCTCTCGGCGAACGTCAAAGACGCCATCAAAACCCGCTTCCTCTGGAACGCTTACACCTGGATCCTGGTGAGCACGCTGTTGTCCATGCTGTTCATCAGGCCCTCGCGGGCCCAAACAGGGGAGGCGCTGAAGGTCTGGGGCCGGCGGGCGCCCAAACCGGTGTTGTCGGCCGCCATATTTTTCGCCATCGGCGAGGTCATGAACATGTCGGGTTTCAGCATGGCCGGGCAGGAATACACGGTGAGCAGCATGGTCCGGGTGCTGGCGGACGGCTCGTCCGCCCTGTTCAAGGGCGCTTACGGAGGCGTGGTCGCGTTCATCGGCCTGTTCGGCGGTTTTTTGACCGGCAGCGAAGCCTCGACCATCGCCATGTTCGGCAAGTACACCATGACCACCGCCAAGAACCTGGACTGGGGTGTGGCCGGCATCATCCTGGCCACGGCCGGTTTGGCTTTCGGCGCGGGGCTGGCCAGCGTCATCTCCCCGGCCAAGCTCCAGAACGCCGCCGCTTCCATCGACCGGCTGGGCGAGGAGAACAAGGTCATCCGCATCGCCTTCGTCTTTTCCCTCATTTTCACGGCGGTGACGACGCTGTTCCTGCTGTTGTTCTTGAGCCTGGGAATCCGCGTCTGAGTTTGGGTGGATTCTTCCGCCGGCAATGGGGGGGCCTTTTTCCCTCCTCCTGATGTAAACAATATTTACCCAGCTCCGTTTTTTTACAGCTTCTATTCCCTCGGAAAGCCTTCATAAGCAATAAAACCGGCTCTGTATTGGCACGAAAGTTGCAATTTCTTTCTATCCAATCCCCCTTAAGCTATCCTCTCTCTTCCCCCTCCTCGAGGGAACAAGGGGGATTCTTTTTTAAAGGCTGGAAGAAAGGAGCGTCGAGGGATGAGACAGCCCGCCCGCCGTGTGGGATTCTTGCGCCGCGGACTCTGCGGAACGGCCCTTTTCCTGGCATGGCTGGTTTCTGGGTCGGCCGGTTGGGACATCTCGACCGGGTATGCCTTCGAGAAGGGGCTTCTCCTCGAATACACTCTTTCTCTCGAGACGCAGTTTCGATACAGCCCGGACCGCCAGGAGCTGTATGTGCCCGTTCGATCCCGCTATACGCTCCGTTTCTGGGTTCTGGACAAGAACCAATCCGGGGAGGCCGTTCTGGCCGCGGCGACGGCGCTTGACGACGTTTCCCTTCCTGAAGAGAAGCCGGGGGCCGACCGCATCTACAAGGAAGTCCTCAAGAGCCTCCGGGATTGGATTCCGACCTTCAAGAAAACCGATTCGGCGGCCGTCGTGCTCGACCCCCATGGGAACATCCTGCGCGGCCGGATGCCCTGGCCCGAGGGGACCTGCTTTCAATTGCCTCTCGTCCTGGCCGGGCTTTCGATCCGAAAAAGGGGATGGGACTGGAACGTCGGGGGCCGCTACCGGATCGAGAATTCGTACCGGGGCCTGGATCCGGCGAGCGGCGGCGATAAAGCCGTGTTTACCTCGGGCAACAACCTCATCCAGGCGCGGCTTCTCGTCGATACCGGTCGGGCCCTTCCGTTCCGCTATGAGGCCAAGTACGGTTATCAAAC
>Ga0315274_10003302_pt1 | contig 24041 bp, 28 predicted proteins | sample YL17G02_20_MG_FD_203700 | JGI IMG/M metagenome (GOLD analysis project Ga0315274, IMG submission 203700) | Sediment microbial communities from Yellowstone Lake, YNP, Wyoming, USA - YL17G02_20 | ecosystem: Environmental > Aquatic > Freshwater > Lake > Sediment | place: USA: Wyoming | collected...
ACTGACCGAGCAGTCAGATAAACCAGACGAATCGCTTTTGCAAGGCCACTTCCCGCAAGACTTACAGATGAAGCTTTCTCAAGAAGCCCTTTATCTCTTGAACTACGACTTCAACCGAGGCAGACTAGATCTTACTGTCCATCCTTTCACGACCTCAGTTGGACCAGATGATATCAGAGTGACAACACGCGTCTCGCCATGGAAAATAGCGCATTGTCTGTTTCCGACTATGCACGAAGCAGGCCACGCTTTATATGAGCAGGGAAAAGATCCACTTCTAAAATGGCTCTATCTCGACAAAGGAATTTCAATGGGCATCCACGAGTCTCAATCAAGGATGTGGGAGAATATGGTAGGAAGAAGTCGCGCCTTCTGGCAGCACTTCTACCTGAGGATGATGGATATCTTCCCATACTACAAGAATGTGCCTTTCGAAGACTTCTACCGAGCCATCAATGCCGTAAAGCCTTCCTTGATCCGGGTCAATGCTGACGAAGTAACCTATAACTTGCACATCATGCTGCGAGCAGAAATAGAAGCAGACCTAATTGCTGGAGGAAACATACTAGTTAAGGAGCTGCCCCAAGTCTGGAACGCAAAGATGGAAAAGTATCTAGGCGTTTCGCCTAAAAACGATGCTGAAGGTGTGCTTCAGGACGTCCACTGGTCTTCAGGAATGTTCGGATATTTCCCAAGCTACATGTTAGGTAATCTCTACGCTGCTCAACTTTTCGCCAAGGCCAAGAAAGATATTATTCCAGACGTGGAAGAACAAATAGCCAAAGGAGATCTCAAAGTTCTTCTTCATTGGTTAAGGATGGAGATTCATCCTTTCGGCTTGGTCTATGAAGCACCGCAGCTTCTGCGAAAAGTTACAGGAGAAGGTCCGAATCCCCAACACTGGCTAGACTACATCAAGGAGAAGTTCAGTCCGATTTACGGACTCAACGGCGTATAGGATCGCTAGACTCAAATACAAAATATTCATCTCCCCGCTTTTAGGGTATAAAAACCATAACGGTGTAGCAATCTATTACACCGTTTTTTTATTTCTGCCCGAACTGTCTAAAAATCGCCAACCAGGCGATTTTTTGGTAGAATAAAGTAAATTATTAATAATTTAGATATGAGCACAAAAACAACAAAGAAAAAATACTATTGTCATGACTGTAAAAGAGAAATTGAGATTAGGGGCGAAGAAATTAAGAATGGCGCATTGCTTTGTTATGATGACAACGGAGAAAAAATTAAAATTCTCAAATGCAGTAAGTGCTATCAAAACAATCTTAGTTTAAGTAATTATAAGGAGTGCGAAGTTTATTCAAGAATTGTTGGCTATTATAGACCCATCAAGCAATGGAATGAAGGTAAGCGGCATGAATATAAGGAAAGGAAAGAGTATAAATTAAAAAAAATTAAATAATTGTTAGTAATATGGCACAAAAACACTTTTCATCTGAAGAAGCAAAAAGAATAGGTGAATCTTTAGGAATTGATTGGAGCAATTTTGATATTGAACAATTCAGAATGGGCATGGATGTGGAATTAGAACACGGTGGCCGTGACGCAAATACTAATGTTACTAATGATAATCCCATTGTGACAGCTAAGATAGCGCTTGCTCACTTGAATGAATTCCCAGATTACTATACTAGATTGGAAAAAATGGAAAAAGAAGCAGAAAAGTACTGGAATAAAGAGTAATTCCGCCTATTTTTATTTGACCAGACAGGTTCTAACCCCAGGTAGTAGAAGCTTCGCCCCGTAGAATCACAAAGTAGCTCTACGGGGCTTCGCTTCACTACAGGGCAGGCATCGTCCATCAGGGGGAGCCAAAAGAAATCGCCAAGAAGGTGGTTTTTTGGTAGAATGAGAAAAGATAATTAAATAAATCAAAATATGCCATACATAGCAATATCTATCGTCGCATTAGCCATTATTACAGGAGTCGTAATTTTTATAGGGAATAAAAGGATAAGAGATATAGATAAAGGGACAATAAAAGAAAACAAACCAATGTTTTGGGTTGGTATAGCAGTTGTGGCAGTAGCAGTGATATTTTTCTTAACAGAGAAAGGGGAAATGGAGAATAAGATGTGGGCTATTCCTATTTGGACAATAGGAATAGGGTTAATAGCAAATTCACGATATAGACTCTTTAAGTAATGATTTCTCTTTAAGATTATTCATAAAACAGGTTCTAACATCGTCCGTCCATCGGATAGACCCACTCCTTATTATACTTTATCGCCAATCGGGCGGTTTTTTGGTAGAATAAGGGAATGGAAAATATTACGCCAGAAATACAAAATAAAATAATTGAAGAATGGAACCAAATAGCAAGCAAACACATAGAACACTCTGAATCCAGTAGGCTCGCATGGGTAGAATTTTCAGGAAAGATAGAAAAAGAATATGGTCTTACGGCTTGGCAAGTCTGGGAGTTATTTAGAGGGAAAAAACAAAACATAGGGAATCAAACAAATAATACAAAGTGGTATAAAAAGTCAATATACGTTGTAACAGAAAGGAATTTCATTTCAGTCTTGCTTTTCGTTATGTCTCTTGCTTTCTATGCTATTGAAAAGACGAGCGATAGCAAAGACGCTAAATTCATTAGTATGTATTCTTTCTTTCTTGGTGTTGGAGAAAATATAGGTGATAGAATTGGAGAAAAATATAGCAGTAAAAATATTAGCCGTCTTTTCTTATTATTTATAGTTGTAGGCTATATAATCTCTTTAATCATTAAAGATATTATTAAAAGTATGGAATTGATTCAGGCTGTTTGGGTTGGGATTAGCCTGGGTGCATGTATAGGTTTTAATATTAAACAACTGCGGAAAAAGAATCTTATGGATTAAATAGTAGAAAAGTAATGTTTATTCCAATAACCAGGTTCTAACATTGTCCAACAGGGGGAGCCAGTAAATCGCCAATCAGGCGGTTTTTTGGTAGAATAAGAATATGCAAGATATAACAAAATGCCAAAAAGTTGAAATCGCAAAAGGTGTATTTTATTACTTGGGACCATCAACTCAAAAAGAAAGTGTCGGATATCTTGAACTGGAACCTTATTCTTCTTTAACTATTCATAACAGGTGGGGTGGATTTGAGAATATAACACAAGTAAAAGGCAGTTGCGTAATGGTTGTCTTTGATAAACTAGAAGGGACGAATCATAGATTAAACGAAGGAGACGCATTAAGAATTGAACCTGAGGGTATATGGCATATCCATACAAATCCTTTTAATAAACCTTCTTTAACTTACTGGCGTTTTGAAGGCGATATAAGAAAAGTCATTGATGATATCAGAAAGAAGGCGATGTAAACATCTAAGTAGTTCATTATGGGGCAAATTAAATGCCCTTTTTTATTCCAAACAGGTTCTAACCCCAGTAGTAGAAGCTTCGCTTCACTACGGGACTCCGCATCGTCCATCAGGGGGAGCCGCCCGCCCGAGAGTTTTTCTCTCGGATTTTTCTTGGCAAAGCCGTATTCTGATTTGCACAGTTTTTAATAAACAAGGTTATTGACACTAATGCCGGCCGGAATATAATTCTTTCATAGAGTAAGCTTAACGGATTTGGTCCTCCGTTATTAAACTAAGGTAAATAGCTTCATTAAAGCGATAAGGACAATTGTTAAATTTTTCTTATTCGGGCAAAAATGAAGCTGAAAACAATGGCTAAAAAGCCTTGTTAGTATTTAAAAAAGAGAGGCGCCGACGTCGGCGCCTCTCTTTTTATTTTTTTATCTAAGTTCGTATTGCAATGAAATTCAGATATGGTAGAATTATTTTTAAGTATTAATTTTAATTTAAATTTTATGGAAAAAATTGGTATCGTCACTGAGGAAACAACTTTTTTGCCCGAAGATATTGTTAACAAATATCAAATCGTTTTTGCTCCGGTGAAGTTGCACTGGCCGGAAATTGAAAATTTGCCGGGTGAAAACACTTTTCAAAAAATGCGGGAAATGGAAAAAAGAGGAATTAAAAGTTTCGGTAAAACTTCCCAGCCTTCAATGAAAGATTTTTTGGATGCTTATAATTTGCAGCTTTCCAGATTTGATAAAGTTATTTGTCCGGCTTTAACTTCCAAGCATTCGGGAAGCTATAATTCCGCGGTTCAGGCCAGAAACTTTCTGGAGCCGGAAAAGCAAGCCAGAGTTTTCGTATTTGACAGCCAAAATGCGAGCTGCGGCCAAAGTCTGATAACTTTAAAAATAACAGACCTGATTCAAGTGGGCAAAAGCGCAGAAGAAATCGTCAGAGAAACAATAGAATTTCTGCCTAAAATCCATTTTTATTTAATGTTGGAAGATCCGAAATGGCTTGAAGCCAGCGGCAGGATAAGCCCTTTGGTGGCCAATTTATTGAGAGAAATGATAAAAAGAGATATCAGAATCTCAATCACGTTTAAAGAAGGAAAATTGACTCCGTCTGGAATTAAAATTGGCGCCAGAGATATACCCAATTCGTTTTTTAAGCAGTTTGAATCAGAAAGAAAAAAATTAAAAGCCGAGGATAAAAAAATAAGAGTTGCGATTTTTCATGGTGATTGCCCGGAAGGAGCCCAGAGATTAAAAGAAATGGTTGAGAAAGAAAAAAACATTGGATTTGTTTATTTGCATATAATAGATAACGTAATTGGTGCGATAACCGGACCAAATACCATGATTCTTAGCTGGTGCGAAATTTAATATTTAAAAAATAACCTATAATTGAATAAAGAATTCAATTATCCCTAGAGGCATAATTGAATAAAGAATTTAATTATCCCCCAGGGGTATAATATAAGAATATGGTTCCAACAAAAATATTTTTAACAAAAGGAGTCGGAGTTCATAAAGACAGGTTGGCGTCCTTTGAGTTGGCTTTGAGAGACGCCGGAATAGAAAAATGCAACCTGGTGTTTGTTTCCAGTATTTTGCCTCCGAGCTGCAAAATAATACCAAAAGACGATGGAATAAAATTTTTAAAAGCCGGACAAATAACTTTTTGCGTTTTTTCCAGAAACGAGACTGATGAGCCCAATCGTTTAATTTCCGCTGCCATCGGAGTTGCCGTGCCAAAAGAGAATGACCAATATGGTTATCTTTCCGAGCACCATGCCTTTGGGCAGAAAGCCGAACTGTCCGGAGAGTATGCCGAAGACTTGGCAGCGACGATGCTAGCAACAACCTTAGGAATAGAATTTGATCCAGCCAAAGCTTGGGAAGAAAGGGAACAGGTTTATAAAGCCAGCGGCCGAATTTTTAAAACGACTAATATCTGCCAATCAGCCGAAGGAAATAAAGATGGTTTATGGACATCCGTGATTACAGCCGCGGTTTTGCTGGAATGAGGATATTCTATTTATTATTGGTTAGAGTCGAGTAATTCTATGAAATTTTCAGAATATGTAATTAAGGATATTAATGATGTTTTCAAAGATCTGAAAACATCTGAAAAAGGACTTTCTGAGCAGGAAGTTAAGGAACGCCAAAAAATTTACGGACTAAACGAGGTAAAAGTTGAAGAGACGGGCCTACTCGATATTTTACTAAGGCAATTCAAGTCGCCTTTTTTTTATCTTCTTTTTATAGTTGCTGTTATTTCTTTTTTAATCGGAGAAAGAATAGACAGTCTGGTAATTTTCATTTTCATTTTTATTAATGTTTCTTTAGGATTTTTCCAAGAAGCAAGAGCGGCCAGAACCGCTTCAATTTTGAAAAAATATTTTCCACTAAAAACCAAAGTTATCAGAAACGGAGAAGCAAAGGTCATCGAGCAGCAGTTTCTGGTTCCAGGCGATATCGTATTAATTGAGGCGGGTAATATTGTCCCAGCTGATTTAAGAGTTATTAAAGCAGAAAATTTAATAGTTGATGAATCTGTTTTGAGCGGAGAATCAATTCCGTTACCAAAAGTTTCCCAGCCTTTAACCGAAAAAACTCAAGAAATTTTTGAAGCAAAGAATACTGTATTTGCCGGCACTTCAGTAATATCTGGCGAGTCTGAAGGTATTGTCGTTGCTGCAGGGAAAAATACCGCTATTGGTGAAATCGCTAAATTAACTGCCGAAACAACTAGAGAGAGTACTTATGAGAAGGACATATTGCATCTTTCTCGTCTGATCTTACGAATAGTAGTTGCCACCGGAGCTATAGTTTTTGTTACGAATTTAGTAATAAAAGGAAAGGCCAATTTCCTTTTATTTTTAAGTTTTTCAATCGCTTTAGTGGTAAGTATAATCCCGGAAGCTTTACCACTAGTTGTGACCTCGGCCCTTTCTCAGGGTGCTTTGAAAATGGCGAAGAAAAAAGTCATCGTTAAAAGATTGTCCGCGGTTGAAGATTTGGGAGATATAGAAATTCTTTGCACAGATAAAACCGGCACAATCACTGAAAATAAACTTTGGCTTCATAATATTTACTCATCAGATAGGGATAAGTGCTTATTGTACGGTCTCTTAGCTTCTTCTTGCACAGAAGAGGGAAACGGCGTCATAAGAGATCCTTTTGATTTAGCTCTTCTTCGGGAAGTGTCGGGAGCAACACGCCGGAATTTCAGAAAGGCGAAAGTAATCAGCGAAATACCTTTTGATCCTTCTAGGATGAGAAATAGTCATCTTGTAGAAACACAAGAGAGCGAGAAAGTTTTAATCGTCAGGGGTGCTCCCGAAGTTATTTTAGGATTGTCATCTAAATTTAAAGGCAAAGAAGATAGGGCAACAATACAAAGAGAGTTTGAAAAAGAGGGCAGAGAGGGAAAAAGGGTTTTAGCCGTGGGCTTCAAAAAAATTGAAAAAAACGAATTTACTGTCGAAGACGAAAAAGATCTGACATTTTTGGGTTATTTCTCTTTCCACGATCCTTTAAAAAACAAAGCAAAGGAAGCCATTCATCTTGCTAAAGAGATGGGAGTCCAAATAAAAATTATAACCGGTGACAGCAAAGAAGTGGCAGGGAAAATCGGAAAAGAGGTCGGAATAATAACTGATACTGAACAAGTAATTCTAGGAGAGACTCTGGATTCTTTTTCTCCCGATGATTTCGAAAAATCCTGCAGAAATTTTTCTGTCTTCGCCAGAATTTCTCCAAAAACAAAATATAAAATTGTTGAATCTCTGCAGAAAAAATACGAAGTCGGTTTTCTGGGAGAGGGGATTAATGATGCCCCGGCTTTAAAAATCGCCAACGTAGCTATAGCGGTAAGAGAAGGAACTGATATCTCAAGAGAAGTTTCTGACATTATCTTGATTCAAAAAGACTTAAGAATACTTGTCGAAGGGATTGGAGAGGGAAGAAAAGTTTTTTCAAATATTAACAAATATATAAAATGCACCTTAGCCAGCAATTTTGGCAATTTTTATTCCATTGCCGCTATTTCTCTGTTTGTTCCTTATTTACCCATGATGCCGGTTCAAATTTTGTTAGTTAATCTTTTATCAGATTTTCCTTTAATCGCCGTAGCGTCGGATAGCGTTGATCTTAAAGAATTGAAAAAACCAAAGTTGCATAAGTTGGAAACAATGATTTTTTTGGTTTTTTCTTTAGCCTTAGTTAGCACAATGTTTGACTTTGTATTTTTTGCTTTATTTTCTAAATCCGGAGAAGCTAATTTGCAGACTCTTTGGTTTATTGAGAGCATCGTCACGGAAATATTGCTTATATTTTCGATAAGAACTTCAGGTTTATTTTTCAAGGCAAAGTTTCCCAGTTTTCTGTTGACTTTTTTTGCCATACTTACTGTAGGAATTACCTTTTCCTTGCCATTTACAAATATAGGGCACAAATTCTTTCATTTTGTTTCTCCTTCATTCGGTTCTCTGATGATTGTTGTCGCTCTTTTAATAAGTTACTTCTTTTTCAGCGAAATAGTAAAACTGATCTACTTTAAGTATTACAAAACTAAAAACAACAATCACAGTTAATAATTTTACTTGACTCGTTTCTTGGCCCTTGCTAAAATAAAGCCGACTAAATTAGTCGGCTTTTAATTAAACAAAATTTATTTATGAAGATTTCACAAAAAACACAATACGGTTTAAGGGCCATAGTTTACCTGGCCAGATTTTCCAGCAAAAAGAAACTCTGCTGCCTGAAAAAGATTTCCCAAGATGAAGGCATCCCCTTTTCCTTTTTGGAGAAAATAATTGCCGAATTAGTGAAAAACGGCTTGGTTTTTTCTCAAAAAGGAGCAAAAGGCGGTTATTATCTGGCTAAAAAAGCAGATAAGATAAAAGTTGGCAAAGTTATTGAAATCTTAGAGGGAGTAACCGCTCCGGTTTCCTGTTTGGAAAAGAAAATAAATTTTCTCTGCCCCAGAGAAAAGCTGTGCTTGGCAAAGAAATTCTGGAAAAAATTTCAAAAATCAATAAATTCTGCCCTTAACTCATTAACTTTGGGCGAATTGATTAAATAAAATATGGTAAAAATATCCGGGAAAATCTATTTGGATTACGCGGCTACCACTCCGGTTGATCCGAGAGTCGTAAAAGCCATGCTTCCTTATTTTTCAGAAAAATTCGGCAACACAATGTCTTTGCACGCTTTTGGCCAGGAAGCAAAAGGTATTTTAGAAGAAAGCAGGGAAAAGGTTGCGGACCTAATGGGAGCCAAACCCAGCGAAATATTTTTTACTGGCTCTGCTACTGAAAGCAATAACTTGGCTCTAAAAGGAATCAGCGAGGCCAATAAGAAAAAAGGGCGCCACATTATTATTTCTCAAATTGAGCATCCCTGTGTCAGGGAAAGTGCTGCTTGGCTGGAAAGCCAGGGTTTTGAAGTTACCAGATTGAAAATTGATAAGCAGGGATTAGTTAATCCCGGAGATGTTGAGAAAGCAATCAGAGAAGACACAATTTTGGTTTCAATAATTCATGCTTCTCACGAAATAGGAACTATTGAACCGATTAAAGAAATAGGAAAAATCTGCCAAGAGAAGGGGATATATTTCCACACTGACGCTTCCCAAAGTTTTGGCAAAATTTCCATTGATGTAAATATAATGAATATAGATTTGTTGACCGCCAGCTCGCATAAAATGTATGGGCCAAAAGGCGCTGCGCTTTTATTTATCAGGGAAGGGACGAAAATAGAATCGATTCTTCACGGCGGTGGTCACGAATCAGGATTAAGATCTTCAACTGTCAACCTGCCTGCAATCGTTGGTTTTGCAAAGGCCTGTGAGATTTATAAAAAAGAGAGATTAAGTGAAGCTAAGCGATTAAGTAAATTAAGAAATAAATTAATCAGCGGAATTTTAAATAAAATTCCCAATTCCCACTTAAACGGCCATCCGACAAAACGACTGCCGAATAATACCAATTTCTGGTTTGAGGGCATTGAAGGGGAATCAATAGTCATAAAACTCGATCTTTTGGGCGTTGCTGCTTCAACCGGTTCGGCTTGTTCTTCAATTAAGCTTGAGCCAAGCGATGTTCTCCTGGCAATAGGGTTAAGGCCCCAGGAAGCCCACGGCTCCTTAAGATTAAGTTTGGGCAGATGGACAGCAGAAAAAGATATAAATTACGTTTTAAAAGTTTTGCCAAAAATTATAAAAAAACTAAGAGAAATATCTCCTTTTAAAAAATAAAAAAATAATATGAAAAAAGTTGGGCTTTATACAAAAAAAGTTATCGAACATTTCAGTGATCCGCATAACTACGGAAAGATTAAAAATGCTGATGGAGTCGGAAAAGTAGGAAACGTTGTTTGCGGGGACGTGATGTGGCTTTATATTAAAGTTGGGAAAAATGAGAAAGGAAAGGAAATAATCAAAGATATTAAATTTGAAACTTTTGGCTGCGTGGCTGCTCTGGCTACCAGCAGCATTATTACTGACTTGGCTAAAGGAAAAACTCTGGAGGATGCCTTAAAGATTGATAAAAATGAAATCGTCAATTCTTTGGGAGGTTTGCCACCGATAAAAATTCACTGCTCGGTTTTGGCTTCCGATGCTCTGGCCGAAGCAATTTATGATTATTTATCAAGAAATAAGAAAAAAATATTTCCGGAACTTGAAAAAAGACATAAAAGAATTTTAAAAGAAATTGAAGTGATAGATGAAAAATACAAAGACTGGGTGGACGTTGAAGAAAAAATGCACAAACATCACCATGAATAAAGTAAAAAACAAAAAAGTTGTGATTGCAATGTTCCCGAAGGAAAGCCTTCGGCTTCCTACGGGGCAGGCAGGCGGGATTAAGAAAAGAAAGAAGGTTGTGGTTGCAATGTCTGGTGGTGTGGATAGTTCTGTTGCGGCGGCTCTGTTAAAAAAGGGTTTTTACCCTGAGCTCGGCCGAAGGGTTGATATTATTGGCGTTTTCATGAAATTTTGGCATGGTGCAGGAAGTGGCGATAATAAATGCTGCTCTACAGAATCGGAGAAAAGAGCCAGAAAAGTGGCGAAAACTTTAAAAATACCATTTTATGTTTTCAATTTTGAAAAAGAGTTTAAAAAAAGAATAGTTGATTATTTTTTGAAAGAATCAAAAAAGGGGTTAACTCCCAATCCTTGTGTGGTTTGCAACAGAGAAATAAAATTTGGGCTATTAATAGAAAAGGCGTTATCACTGGATGTTGGGTATATTGCCACCGGACATTACGCGCGAATTAAGAAAGACAAAAATTTATTTCATTTGCTCAAAGGGAGTGATAAAGAAAAAGACCAGTCTTATTTTTTGTGGAAACTTAATCAAAATCAGTTAAGCAAAGTTTTATTCCCGGTAGGGAATTATACCAGGAGAGAAGTTGAGTCTCTGGCAAGAAAATTTAAATTGCCGGTACTTTCAGCCAGAAAATCAGTGGAAGTTTGCTTTATTCCGAAAACGACTGAAGATTTTTTAAAAAAGTATCTTAAGGAAAAAAAAGGTCCCATAGTAGAACAAGTTCACTACGGGGTAAAAAAAATTATCGGCAAGCATAATGGCTTGTGGTTTTATACTATTGGCCAGCGGAAGGGGATAAAAGTAGCCGGCGGGCCTTACTATGTGATAGCAAAAGATTTTAAGAAAAATATTTTAATCGTTTCTAAAAATAAAAAAGATTTAGCAAAAAAAGAATTGATTGTTAAAGATATAAACTGGATTGCGGGAAAGGTACCAAAGCTTCCTCTTAAAATAAAAGCCAAAATCCGTTACCGCCACGAATCTGCTCCGGCAACGCTCTATAAACTAAGAACTAAAAACTACAAACTGATTTTTCAAAAATCCCAGTTTGCCATCACTCCCGGCCAATCAGTGGTATTTCTAAAAGGCGATGAGCTTCTCGGCGGCGGGATAATTGAAAAATAAAATATGAAAAACGGCTCGCAAGAGCCGTTTTTCTATTGACATTATTATCATTTTTGCCAATATGTAATACTGGACATTAACAAGGCGATGAAATATATGGAAAAGAGAAAAAAGAAAAGATGGATGGATCCTGAAGATGCGTCAGGCAATTCTGTTAATATCTGCCTTTTGAAATCAGCTTGCTCTGTTGGTTCAAAGAGGAGGGGACAAACCCATGGAAAGTACAAGGTTAAATATAAGTATTGTATTTCTTTGGGTAGCTGCAGCCAAAAAAGAAGAACGACAAAAAAACAAATTGTTAAGGATTTCCTTGAATCCCAAAATAATCACAAAATCTCAGGCGCGATAAACAAATTCAAGAAAGCCATCCTTAATTGATTAATAATTTCCAAGCCCTTCGGGGCGTTTTTTATTCTAGTTAAATTTTTGAGAAAATGAGGATTCTACTTTACAAAAAATGAAAAATTTGGTATGTTTTAACAGGTGTTTTGATTGATCCTTTCCAATAAAAATCAAACCAAAGCTGGAAAAAGAGGAAAATTCAGGTGGATCATTCTTTCTGTGGGCATTGTCTTATTTTCAATTGCCTTTCTTAGAAAAGAAACAATGGTTGCCTTTTTAAGCTTCACGATCGGTGCTTTAGGTGGTTTCGCTGTTGATTATCTTGGGATAAGAGTGCTAAAACTTTGGACGTATCCGAGACAGAAATTTCTCAAAAAAGAATACTTCATGCTCGTAATCCCAGGGTGGGGAGTATTTGGGATGATGGTAAATTTGCCTCTGAGTTGGATTCAAGTCTCCAACGAAATCGCTCTCCCGATGCTCATGCTATCTTTGTTTGTTTTTTGCGAACTTCCGAACATTAAGATTGGAACTTGGAAATATAATGCACCAATTTGGCTGATCGCCTTGTGCTGGATTCCATTAATCTTAGCTTTCAGATTTCTTTTCCTGTATTTCTTTTGATAACCATAGGTGTGTCTTATAAAAAGATACACCTTTTTTATTTCCCGCCGGCTCGCAGGCCGGCGGGGGAGTAAGAAATGCGGATTGAATTTTTGAGTAAATCAAGAAAATATTGACTTTTATTTTCAAGTTTTGTAGATTACTAATAGTTCTTCATATAAAGGAGAAATGGTTATGAACTGTGGAGTTTGCGGTAAGGATATAGGCAAGGTTATAGTGAATCTGCCATTGAAAAAAGCAGATGGCTCCCTGAGTACTTTAGTCTGTTTGAAATGCGCTCAGAAATCTTCTCTGTTTTGCAAAAAACACCAAAAACCACATATTGGATTTTCCGATGGTACTACTGCTTGCATATATTGCATCGAAGAAATGGTAGCTAAAAATCAAGAGAAAAGAGATATTATCGCTAATGAGCTCCGTGAGAAACTTCCTCAAGAAGAGTTAAAACGACTAATGGAATGGGCGACTGAATCCAGCTCTAAGACCTGTAGTAACGTAAACACGTGCATTTTGCGAGTTGTCGTAACTAAAGCCAAAAGGGACAACCAAAGCATTGAAGAAGTGTTGAAAAACATCGTCGAAGCCAAATCGGTTAAATGCCTTCTCCCGTCCCAACCTATCTTTTCAAAACAAAGCCAACATTGAGGAATTTATCATATGATTCCTCTTTTTTTATTTCAAGACTATATATTTTACCTTAGCTAATCAAGGTTCTTGAGCGAAGCGAAAGGTTCTTATAATTAAACTACCTTGAGAATATATAAAAGTTTAATTTCAAGGTTCTTGAGCGAAGCGAAAGGTTCTTATTCCTTGACTTAGTTTTTGGTAGTGATATCTTGAAACTGCAGAACATTTAAAAATGGTGACTGGCAAATGGGAATGAAAGAAGCTGTTTTAATGTGTTCAGATTGGCAATGTCCTACAATTATTGGAAACGCTGTTTGTCCAGACTGCAATACTAAACTTGATTATGTTCATAGAAAGAAAGCTCATTGCCCCAAATGCGGGGAAAATTGGCACCCGGTTAATCTTAACAAGACATGCCCCAGATGTAATTCGTCAGATTTGAATTTTGAACCCAGCTAAATTATTTCAAGCCCCCTCGGGGCGTTTTTTATTCCTCTAATCTATTGACAAATTTTTATTTGGGTGTATAATTAAAATACCTTTTAATCATTATATAAAAGTTTAATTTCAAGGTTCTGGGAAGTACAACGACAAACGGTTCTTATATTTTGAGTGTCAGCGAGAAATATCCCTAGAGGCATTTCCGAAGGAATCAAGGTTCTTGAACGAAGTGAAAGGTTCTTATAATTAAAGTATAAGACAAACCAGTTCTTTTATAAAAATATATAGGGGAAGGAAAAATGCCTCTTGTAAAGAGAAAATAAAACATAGTTTTTTCTTTACAGGAGGCATAAGATTGGGAAAAAAATGTATCCTTTTTCTACTAGGATTTCAAAAAGAAGAATTTGATCCAGAAGAAAAAGGAGAAAAAATGAAACAATCTCTAAAAGAAAAAGGTTTCAAGGTCTACATATCAAACTACAGTAATGGTCAGCCAATGAAAGAACCTCTGGACGTATATGTGAATCAAGTGAAAGGAGAAGTAAAGACAATACGGCCAATCGTAATAATAGCCCATTCCATAGGTGGATTAATCGCCAGAAATGTAATCGAAAGGTCCACAGAAGACCTCGGTATTGAAACACTGATAATGCTGGAGACGCCAAATCTAGGCACTACATTGAGAAGAGTAAAGGCATTAGGGTTTCCAGAATGGCCTTCAGTCCTAGATATGCTAAAAGGTAGCGATTTTCTCCGAGAACTTAATAAGGATTGGCTGGAACGGCAAAAAACGCTGAAAACTAGATACTTCCAGATAGGCGGAAACCGTTTTGTAAGGTTTCCTGACATATTTAGACTTCCAAAAACAATTACCATAGAATTCAAAGACTTAGACCATTCCGAATTAAGAACCGATTCTCAAGTGATTCAAAAAATAATAGAGATTCTTACCTGACCTTTTCTTCCTTTTTTTCGAGCTCATAATAGACATTTGTGAGCTGGAAAAATGCAGGAACTGTCTGTAATCAGGCAGTTTTTGCTTTTTTAATTCAAGACTATATATTTTTATACATTAGCGAATCAAGGTTCTGAGGAGCGCAGCGACGAGGGTTCTTATTTCTTGACTTAATCTTTGTTAGTGATATTTTGAAATATCTTAAAAGAAAAAGGTGATAAAGATTGTCTGTTGATGAACTTAGACGCAAGAGAGTGCTAGAAGGAAAAGTCTTAGTTCAACAAGAAGACGGAAGCTTTGTATGGAAGAAAAGAGGAGAAGTAGAAGTTGACCTCGTTAGAGGCAACCTCGTGGCAGAAGAAGTAGAACAATGTCATCCAGACGAAACTGGAACAGCAACAAAAGAATTCAGATTTGTCAGACAAAAAAGATTTTAGCTCCTTAATATTCAGGCCCCTCGTGGGCATTTTTTATTAGATTTGAATTTTCGCGGAAATGGGGGTAGAGTGAAATATAATATAATCATTGCTTAAATTATGATTATTAAGGAAAAAAAATCGCTTGATTCTTTTGGCTCCTTTGTCAAGATAGTTGTAGATATTGAACGCCAGATTATTTCAGCAGGCTGTGAACTTCATGTCGACTGCGCCGAGGAACTTATGGTAGCGGGTTCTTCATATGCCAATCTATGGGGAGCTAACGTTTATCCGAAAGATAAGAAAATCGATTTTATCGCTTTGATAAATATTCGGCCGGCTAGTGGCAATCGTTCAATGGAAATTGAAGATCAAAATATCAGAAAAAAAGTGGAAGATATTATTAAAAAACTAGTTTTTTAATGGAAATATCGCGCTGGCAAAAATTTAAAAAAAGAGAACAGCTTTTGATGATCGGCTCTGAATTCCTTCGTGCTAAAACCTGGCAGAAAAAAGATAATGAAAAATTTATCTCGGCGCTTTGGCGCGCTCTGGATTTGATTGATTTGACGCTTTCTGACTCTAAATGGAAAAATGATTCCCGGATTTTATTAGGGCTGAGGCAAGAAGTGGCAAGGTTTTATTCTGCTGACAGAGTTGATGACGTATCTTTGCTTTATAACGCGCTTTAGATTATCAGTATTTTTTATCTTTTCAAGCCCTTCGGGGCGTTTTTTATTCTTGCAATCTATTGACAAATTTTTATTTAGGTGCATAATAGAGATGCAAGAATAGAATAGTTCTTTGAGAAAATTTTATGGGGAAAGAAAAGTTTCGCCTCCTAGAGAGGAAATCATAAATTGGTTTCTTGTCTTTGGAGTGTGAAACTGTGACTGCAGAAGATAAAAAAAAGATATTAATTAAGATTGCGGAATGTCCGAACCCGAATATGAGAAAATATACAACTGAACAAAAGATTTCTGATTCCAAGTTAGTATATTTCTCTTGGCTTCAGACCAGAGAGTGGCTTGAAGATATCGGAAGAAAGATAGTTGGCGAAGCGGGTTTCCGTCTCATTAAAGAGATAATCGAGATACCCGGAATAGAAGCCGTTTTTATCAACACTTTTGAACTGAAAGTGGTGAAAAGAAAGGATCTCATTTGGACACGTCTTGAACCTCGGATATTAAAAACCATTAAAGAACACATCGGAACTATTAAACAACGTTAAACTTCCCCCTTTTTTTCGAGCCCATAAATATTTGTGGGTTGGAAAAAATGCAGGAACTGTCTGTAATCAGGCAGTTTTTGCTTTTTAAGTTGAATTTTCGCGAGAACGGGGGTAGAGTGAAAGATGAAAATGAAAAATGCATCTAAAAAACCCAAAGTTGTGGTTTCGAAAAACGGCCCTTATCTTGTTTCAGGTAACTTGCCTTTGGAGAAAGAAATTATAATTTCTGACGAGGAAGGCCATTCGATTCAATGGAAAAAAGGAGAAAAATTTCCCCGAAAGGAAAATTATGCGCTTTGCCGTTGCGGCCATTCCAGTAATCTGCCTTATTGCGATGGAACGCATCAAAAAATTGGTTTTGATGGAACCGAAACCGCCAGCCGGAAAAACTATATATCAGAAGCCGGAAAATTAGAGGGTCCTGACCTTCGTTTGACTGATCTTGAGGAACTCTGCTCGAGTATGAGATTTTGCCACAATAAAAAAGGCGACACTTGGGGATTAACCGAAAAATCAGATGACTCTGATGCAAAAGAAGAAGCCATTCAACAGGCCTGCAATTGTGCATCAGGCAGGCTGGTTGCCTGGGATAAAAAAACAGGAAAACCCATTGAGCCGAAATTTGAAAAATCCGCCAGTTTAATTGAAGACCCTGAAACTCAAAGCAGCGGGCCGATCTGGCTAAAAGGCGGAGTGGAATTGGAAGGAGCGGATGGGTTTAAATACGAAAAAAGAAACAGAGTAACTTTGTGCCGTTGCGGTAGATCAAGGAATAAGCCGTTTTGCGACGCTAGCCATATTGAAGCCGGATTTACTGACGGCGACAAATCAATAAGAAAATAAAAATACTCCCAAAATCGCCAAAAAGGGTGGGAAAAAAATCGCCAAGAAGGCGATTTTTGGTTAAATAATAAAATTAGAGTTGACACTAATAATTGTTTTGAATATAATCAAAATGGCGAGGCGATAAGCCTCTGCGCTACCGAAAGGTGGCCGGTGCCGGGGTTTACCCTGGCATCGCAAATATATTTTAAGGAAGACCACAAGGTTCTTCCTTCTTGTTTTTAATTAAATAATAGACAGGTTCTAACATTATCTATTAGAAAGCCGAGAATTCCGCCTATTTATTTGGGCGGTTTTTATGTCTTACAATTATTGAACGAGGAGTTAAGGCCTGAAAAGAAGCCAAACAATAATAAATAACGATAACGCATCGATAGATAATTAATAGCTTGATTTTTATATTATTTTATGTTATAATATTTGACATGAGGAGGTAAAAAATTGAGTACATTAAAAAAAATTAGAAAGGAGCTGAAAGAAAAAAGATATAAAAAAGAAGACATTAATATGGCGTTTGTGATATCCAGACGATTAGAGAAATTAGACCGGATGGTTTTTCCAGAAAATCCTTCGCCCATTGGTTTTACAATAATAAAAAATCGTTTTGGATTTCTAGCAGCGCATGGTCCTCTAGAGCAAAACACCGGATTAAGATACTATATTTACATAGAAGGGATCAATGAACTTGCACATGAAGAGAAGAAAAAAAAATGGTTTTTTATACCAGAAAATTCCAATAGTAAACCTAAGCTTATAAGGTTCACCTGGGAAGAACTCTTGGTCTCAGTAGCTGCACATGAAGTTAGACATCGCGTTCAAGCTGATTGTTCTATTAAGAAATTCTCTCCTAGAAGCATTTGTCTGGTTGAAAATCACATCTTAAGATCAGTAATCGAGTTCAACAAGAAAGAGTTTGAAAAGAGAGAAAAGATCTACATCAGAGACAATAAGCCAAAAGCCTATATTAAAAATAGAATCAATCGAAAAGAATTTGATGCTAGTACAATAGAGATCTTTGTCACTAACAAGATCCACAAGAAAAATGCCTACAATTTACGTGAGGATATTGCTCGGACAATCAAATTACAAGCTCCATAAAGACTCAGATGAACTTATGTTTATTTGAGTCTTTTCTTTTATGTTGTTTTACACTAATAAGGGATGTATCTTTAAAATGAGTCTCACAATCATTGAACGAGGAGTCAAACCCTGTTTGCGTCCCATAATTAACGGCCGCTTTGATTGACTTATCGTTTCTTATGTGCTATTATTACACACGTAAGATAGTTGCCTAATAAAAAATTAGTCGAGTTTATTCGGAAAACTAATCTCTAGGATAAAACCTTAAAATATAAAAATTAATTTATTTATCATAAACATGGAAGGAACAATTAAAACTCTTATTTCAGACAAAGGGTTTGGATTCATTACTATTGAAGGAGAAGAGAAAGATCTTTTTTTTCACAAGAATGAAGTCAAAGGAGTAACCTTCGAAGAGCTAAAGGTGGGAGATAAAGTATCTTTTGAGAAAACTGATTCTCCGAAAGGACCCAATGCGACAAACGTAACTCGCATTTAAGAATCCATTCTGTAAAATAAGACAACGAAAAATCGCCAATCAGGCGGTTTTTTGTTTACACTGAATTCATTGAAGTGGTAGAATGACTAAAAGGTCAAACCGTTATAAAATTTAAGTAAATTTAATAATATTTATATGGGAGATTTTAGAAAAGGCGGTGAGAAGCGTTTCGGTGGCCATGGGAGCGAATTTAGCAGACGAGATAGTGGTCGAGGTGGATTCGGCGGAGATAGAGATCGTGGCCCAGTCATTATGCATCAAGCGATTTGCAACCAATGTGGAAAGCCATGTGAGGTGCCCTTTAGGCCAACTACTGGCAAACCAGTGTATTGCAATTCTTGTTTTGGAGGTAAAAAAGAAATTGGAAATAATAGAGGTAGAGATAGATTTTCTCAAAGGAATTATGACAGATATAATGCCCCTATTAAGTCGGATTTTGGAAGTGAAATTGGTAAAGGAAATAATAATGAAGTGAAGAAGCAGTTAGAAATATTAAATGGAAAAATGGATCTACTTATTAAGGCAGTAAAAGCTATGACAAGCACTAAGCCTTTGGTTGCAGAAAAAAAAATCAAGAAAGTTGTAAAAGCGGTCCCAGTCGTTAAAACTAAAAAAATCAGTTAAAAAGGCTTCTAATTATTGGTTTAATCTGGTTCTAACATCGTCCATTAAGGGGAGCCCCGATTTCCGCCTATTCATTTGGGCGGTTTTTATGTCTCATAATCATTGTTGTTCGTATAATCTATGTTGTTCGTATTGAATTTTATTACAGATAATGTTAGTAATAATTATTGTTGACACCACTTTCTAGTGTTATAATAAATAAAGAAGAACTATGGACGAAGAAAAAAGAGAAAAATTTTTAAAAGTTTATTATAATCTTCCTCTTAAAATAAGAGAGGAAGTAATTCTTGATTTAGACGGGAAACCAATTAGTTGGAACGTAGCTTATGTTGAAATAAAAGACAAAACCCCCACTGGGGAATCAATTTTGCAAAAATTAGACGAACTAAAAATTATTTAATATGGAAGAAAAAAAAGAAGAAAAAAAAATAAATGAGGAGGTTAAAAAAATAGTTTTAGCAAGACTTGAAGTTTTTCCATCAGATAGGAAAATTTCTATTGGTTCAGCTGGAGAATTTACGAAAGAAGAGATGATTAAAAATGTTGAGGATGAAACAGATATTGGTGAAAAGATAATGGAAGTGCAGCTTAATTATCTTCAAACCCTAAAAGAAGGTATTTTTTATGAACAAGATCCTACTAATCACGAGGCCAAAGCATGATGTAACAGTCCATTACCTTTTTTATTGGGCAAAAAAGATAATAGAATTAGCAAAAGGAAAAAATATCACTGTTTTAGATTTAAAAGAACGAAGAGCAAACTATAAGGAATTTATAAGTATACTTAAGAAAAAAGAACCATCACTGGTTTTTTTTAATGGACATGGTGATAGTGATTGTGTTACGGGACACGATAATGAAAAATTAATAGTTGTTGGAAGGGATGAACAACTCTTAAGTTCTAAAATAATTTATGCCTTATCTTGTAGGTCGGGTAAGGTGTTGGGTAATAAGAGTATCCAGGGGGGCGCCATTGGTTTCATCGGATATGATGAAGATTTTATTTTTATTATTGATCCAGAAAAAATACATGATCCGCTAAATGATAAAACCGCAGAATTATTTTTAGAGGCATCAAATCAGGTAATGATTTGTTTAATAAAGGAACATACCATTAAGGATTCTTCGGATCGGTCTAAAAATATCTTTAGAGAAAACGCCCTAAAATTAGTAAGTAGCAAATCTCACGAAAGTTATCTTGCCCCCTTTTTAATATGGGATATGCAACATCAGGTTTGCTTAGGTAACGAGAATGCATCTTTTTAGGTAAATTTCCACCCTACAAAGAAAATTAAATTAACGCTACATGTATTTTTTTGTTGATTAATAATTATAGATCAGACTTTGTGTCTTATACGAACAACAATGATTGTGCGAGTTAAACTAAAATCGCTGAAAAAGGCGATTTTTAAGTTGGATTTAGGTAAAATTAGAAAATAGAAATTAAGCTTGACATCGACATAATATTTTGCTATTTATATAAGTAGTGAGATAATTTACATAAAATATTAAAAATATGTCACAAAATAATAAAAAAGAAGATCGTGCTACTCGTTTTAAAAGAGTTGCCCAAAGAAGAACCGAAAATATTCTAAATTCGCTTCGTATTCTGGGTAATTGTGCAAATAAAAGTACATATCAATATACTGATACGGATATGGCAAAAATTTTTAGGGCGATAGATGAGCAGTTGCGGCTAATAAAAATGAAATTTCGTTCTTCTCGTCATCAAAAATTCACTTTATAAAGTTAAATGTTTTTTAACTATGAATTTTAAAGCCAACAAAGAAATATTATTAAAATTGTTATTTTCTCAGACTTCTGATGAAATTGAAGAAATAGTTAACACTGACCCGTTTTTTAAAAATTGCGGTTGGGTTCCTTATGGAGGGAGGTCAAATAATGTCGGTACAATTGAAGGCCAGATGAGAGACGCAGATAATGCATTAATGGAAAAAATAACAAATTCGATAGACGCAATTTTAATGAGGAGGTGTTATGAAGAAGGTATTGATCCTCAAGATAAAGACAAAGCACCAAAATCAATGATAGAAGCAGTGGATCGATTTTTTGGGGGTAAAGAAAAGATACGAAAGAAGAGATCACAATTTGCAAAAGAATGGATCTGGTTGACTGCAGAAGGTAAAAAAGATCGGCCTACCATAACGGTTATCGATAAAGGCGAGGGCCAACAACCGAACAACATAAAAGAAACAATATTAAGTTTGGGGAAAGATATTAAAGAAAAAATTCCTTTTGTTTACGGCACTTATAATCAAGGTGGATCTAGTCCTCTTGGATATGCCGGCAAACAAGGATCTTACGATTTCAATTACCTACAATTAGTTTTATGCCGACGTGCGGATACAATAAAAGATAAAATCCGAAGCGAAAACTATAACTATTATGGTTTTACTCTTATTAGACGAAGGTTTGATTATTCTGCCCAAAAATATACTTATGAGTATTTTATTGAAAAAGAAACTGGAAATATTTTTTCATTTCCACCGAACGAAGTAATAAAATTTGATGATTATAATTTTTTAGAAGGATGTTTAATTAAACTTTATGATTATCAATTACCTGAACGAGGCAACATTGTTTTTAGAGGATTAAATGAGTTTATCGAAAAAAAATTACCTGATTCGCCTTTGCCGATTTATCTTAAAGAGCTTAGAGAATATCAGGGAGGGATCGATTATACCATCTTCGGTTTAAAGGAGAAATTATTAAGGAGAGCAGAAATTCTTCGTGAGAGTTATCCTCAAAAATTACCTATTGATCTAGGAGAAATTGGCAAAAGGGAAATCGAAGTTTTTATACTCAAACACAAAACGCAGACAAAAGAAGATCTTGGTTCTTATCTCGAACAACCCGAAAAGATATTCTTTTTAAAAGATGGGCTTGTTTTACATACAGAAAATACTGTATGGCTTCGAAATGAATGCGATCTTATAGATTTGTCTCCTTACTTTTTTGCATTTATAGATATTTCGAATATTAATCCCCCCATTGCCCAGATGCTTCATTCAGGAAGGGAAAAGTTTAAGAACAATGCAACAACAAGATTGGCCATTGAAAGACTTAAAATTTTCATCAGCAACGAAATATTTAAGGAACTAGACCGAGAATATGGCCGTTTGTCATTTAGTTCAGATAGTTCCATAAAGGATGATGATCTACGTAGGGATTTAGTAAAGGATTTTAAAACACAGCCAGAGCTTAAAGAATTATTTGAGCTTGGTGAAGATATACCCGTAAAAGAAGTGGAGGGAGATCAAGAACCTACGCCCTACGAAGGAACATATCTTCCTAAGAAATTTGAACTACTTGGATCGGATCCCAGAGAAATAGAAGAAAACTCTTATTGTAAGATTACTTTTAATACCGGAGGAGACGAAAAATTGTTTGATAGAAGAGAAGATCGTGGCGAATACGATTGGGGAAAATCAAGTAAATTCCAGATTGCCTTCATTTCTTACAAGAGAGGGAAGATTACTTTTAGAGTGGACCAAAACAAAGAAACTAAAGCTCCTTCGGAAGAGGCATTATTATTTTTTCTTCGCGTCCCATCAAAAAATATCGAATTTAGTAAATCGGTAACGGTTTTAGTGAAAGAGAAAGTTCCATACGTTGGCAAACAATTTCCCTCATTTTTCAACAAGATAAAGGATTTACTTCATATCCCGTTGGGCACTACGAGAAAATTGAATTTTTCTACCGACGTTGTAAATGATTATTTTAGAAGAAAGAACAAACCAGGCGAATTAACTATCAAAGAACAAGAATTTCTTAAATTTGGAAATCCAAAGTTAAAGGATGGAATTTTAGAGATAAAAGTTGAATACACCGGGGATAAGATACAGAAAATTGATGATATCAAAATAACAATTCACGATGATGAGGGAAATAATTTTGAATTGATCACTCCCGTTGAAATTGTTCCAGCGGAAAGCGGATTTCAATTTAACTTGCCAAAACCGATAAGAGTAAGAAGGGCAGATTGGAATAATGACACACCCGCTTGGGATGAAAACGCCGTAGCTCGGATTCCTTCTTGGAAAGAATTGAAGGTGATAAAAATTAACATAGATTCCAAACCTTTCGATGAGTTAAATAAAGTATTAGTTTCAGATAGGATTGCAGCAAGAGATCTTTTAATTAAACAAATTTACATAAACGCCGTTTGGATGTTCTTAGAATTCAAAGATCTTCATTTAAACTTTCTACCAGGTAATGGAGGAGAAATAAAACATCTCGATCCAAGGGACGAGATATTTGAAAAAGGAATTAGAGCGACAACAAAAATAACTATCCAAAATATTAAAAAACTTCTACGCTAAAGGTTTCTCCATTATTAAAATATATTCGTATTGGTAGACTCTTTTCTTATTTGGATTACCAATATTGGTAAATCTCCCATTTTCAGTATTTCTCCAGGGAGTTATCAACTTATTAGAGACTTCGCGCTTAATCAACTTTACTGGCGAGAATCCAATGTTTTGCATTTGTTCGGCGGCGACTTGAGAATTAGTAATATAGCAATTTTGAAGGCTTGTGTCTCCAATAATTATACAAGCTTTACAGCCTGGTTTTAACATCCTGAACATTTCGGTGAATGATTTATTCATATCGGAAAAATAATGAGTAACATTATTATAGACGCCTATATCCCGTTTTGAAAGTTGCATGACGATCTTTTCTGCAACAGAGCTATTTAAATTTTCCGATCGGTGGTTTTTCTTTAAACTTGTACCTATAAATTTTTTTCTGAAATTATTGAAGTTTTCCGCATAATTTTTCCACTTTTTGAAATATTTATAATCATTCCCAAACCATAATAATGAAAGTTGATGTAAATCCGCATATTCATAGGATGTTACGTATGGCGGAGAGGTGATAATTAGATCTACAGAGTTTGATAAGATTGGTAATTCTTTAGTTGAATCACTAATTCGCATAGTTGTTTTAACTCCAATTGTTCCATTTTTTTGCAATAAAGAATAAAATTGGTTGTTCCTATTTATTATGGAATGTAAGTGACGTAAGAAAATATCAATTGGTACTGGGATCGC
>Ga0315274_10003303_pt1 | contig 24039 bp, 15 predicted proteins | sample YL17G02_20_MG_FD_203700 | JGI IMG/M metagenome (GOLD analysis project Ga0315274, IMG submission 203700) | Sediment microbial communities from Yellowstone Lake, YNP, Wyoming, USA - YL17G02_20 | ecosystem: Environmental > Aquatic > Freshwater > Lake > Sediment | place: USA: Wyoming | collected...
AAGCCCATCAACGGATAAAACCATGCCTGCGCATAACCCACACGAAGTCCGGCGTCGCGGAATCGGCCGCTGTAGTTCATGAACCGCTGGCCCTCGTGTTTTTCTTGCGCGAACGCCTTGACAACACGGATACCGGACAAGGAGGCGTGCAACACATTGGAGAGATCGGAACGCGTCGTCCAGTACTTGTTCCATGCGGGGACCACGTAGCGGTAGAACAGGAACGTCCAGGTCATGACGACCGGGGCGGGGAGGCACGCGATCAACGCCATCTTCCAGTTGATGGCGAACATGAATATGGCGACGGCGATCACCAGGATGATCTGGTACCCGAAACCGCTGGTCAGTTGATTGATGAAACTCTGAAGCGTCTCGATGTCCTGCGAGCAGCGCGTCATGAGCTGACCGACGGGGTGCTTGTCGTGGTACCGGACCGCCAGGTCTTCCATCTTGTGAAAAACGTCGCGGCGCAGGTCGTATCCGAGCCGGTTGTTAACCCAGGATGCCAGGCGCTCTCTCAGCCACCCCACGATGCTGCTGCACGCGATAGTCACGGCGAGCAACGCCACCAGGAGATACAACCATTGTTCGCGCCGGTTCGGGCTTGCGAGCCCCAATGTGTCGGTGAGCCACTTGAACCATCCTTCGGCCCTCTTCGGCGGACTTGAAAGGACGTTATCCACCAGGACCTGGGTTAACGCGGGCGGCACGATAAAAAGCAGGATCGATGCGACGACCAGCAGCATTCCCAAGGTGGCCAGTGGCCAGTAGTCTTTGGTCAGCCCGAGGAAACGCATGAAAACGAGTCCGCGCTTCATGCACTTGGGGCAGATGGTCATACTTCGGTCGGGCAGCCGAATACCGCACTTCTTGCACCGACCCTGAATGAGCTCCTCTTCATCTTCAGGCCGGACGACGACCTGTTTACCCTTCGCGAGCGAGCGAATCTTATTGGCGACCTTCGAGAACTTTTCCGTGTTCTTGTTCGAGAAACGGATCAATTCCTCATAGACGTTGTCGCTGGTTTTCGCTTCGAGGAACCCGGAGCCGACGCGGCTGTCGGTTCGGGCAGTCTCGATTTTCTCGATGGGAAGCTCGCGGATGAGGATGGCCTCGCCGTCCTCCTCCTCGAGCATGTAGACGAGTACATGTTGACGCGTGACGACCAGCCACCGTTCGGAGTATTCCCCGCCGATGTCGAGGTCCGTGTTGGTGGCTATGATAACGTCGTCTTCTTGGACGCCGCGTTCTTCGAGTTCTTTACGAATCAGAGGCGGCACGGGCCGCCGGATCTGAGCCGTTTCAACTTCAAGCATGGATCTGTTGCTTCCCTGCCGGAATTAACAAGGAGTCACCCTCTAATCCCCTATTATGCCACAAAATGCACAGAAGTTCCCACAAATGATGAGCGCCCCTCTCGTGCTCCTGCTCGTGCTACTCCGAAAATGCGAATGTTCGTTGTACACCCTTTAGGGTGGCGGGCTGTTGTTGGATCCCCGGCTAAAGCCGGTACAACGAGCATTTGTATTTTCGGAATAGCACGAACAGGAAAGACCCGAGTGCATACCGGGTCTTCTTCACATGGCGGATCATGCCGGCTCAAATGGACTTGTTTATCGGGAGCGATCTGTGAACACTCTTGCCCCATGAGAAACGAGACCGTCGAAAGTCATCCCTCCGGGCTTGTCGCTAAGCTTGGGTTGTTTACAGCGACAATGGTCATGATGGGCAACATCATTGGCTCCGGCGTCTTCAAGAAATCCGCGCCAATGGCCGCCGAAGTGCAATCCCCAGGTCTGCTCATGGCGTGTTGGCTGATTGCCGGGATCGTCACCTTGCTGGGCGCTCTGAGCAACGCGGAGGTCGCGAGCCTCATCGCCGAACCGGGCGGGTTTTACCAGTTCTTCAAACGCATGTACGGCCGCGGCTTCGCGTTCTTGTACGGATGGGCGTCGTTCGCCGTCATTCAGTCGGCCTCCATCGCCTCGATCGCTTACGTGTTCGGCGAATCCGCGAATTCGTTGATCCATTTCCCACGCCTCCCCATACAATACGAAGAGTGGTCCGTCTTCGGCTTGTTCCACCCGCTGGACAATTTCGGCGTAAAGTCCTTTAGGATTGCGGCCATTCTCGCGTTGACCATTGCGAACTATCTGGGCGTCGTTTTCGGCGGCGTGATCGCCAACATTTCGACCCTGCTCAAACTTGCAGGCATTGCCGTATTGATCGTGCTCGGTGTGACCTTGGGCGACGGCGGGGCGGCTCACTTCACGCCGCTGCTGGCGGCCTCCTCCGCTCACTACGGCACCTCGCTCGGCCTGTTCGGGGCAATGTTTGCCGCCTTTCTGGGGGCGTTCTGGGCCTATGACGGGTGGAATAACATCACTTCGCTCGGCGCCGAGGTCCGCAACGCGAAACGGAACATACCCCTCGCCCTTGTCATGGGTACAGTCGGCGTGATCGTCGTTTATATGCTCGCCAACGCCGCGTATCTCTGCGTGTTGCCCGTCCAGGACATGGCCGCCCTCGCCCAGGTTCAAAACAGCATTGTCGCCGTCGAAGCGATCCGCCGCGTCCTGGGCAGCCATGGCGCCACCTTCATCGCCGTTCTTATCATGTTATCGACCTTCGGCGCCACCAACTGCCAGATCATGCCGCACTCCCGCGTTTATTTCGCCATGGCGCGCGACGGCCTGTTCTTCCGCAGCGCAGGCAACTGCCATCCGGTCTACCGCACGCCCTCCGGCTCTCTGATCATTCAGGGCGTGTGGGCATCGCTGCTGGTGTTGAGCGGCACCTTCGACCAACTCACGGACATGGTGATCTTCTCATCGTTCATTTTCTATGGCGCGACCGCTCTCGGCGTGTTCGTCCTGCGCCGCACCATGCCCGACGCACCGCGCCTATATCGCGTCCCCGGCTACCCTGTCGTGCCCGCTGTTTTTGTCCTGTTTTGCATCGTTCTGGTTGCCGTTACCATCTACCAAGACCCCGGGAACGCGGGCATCGGCCTGCTCCTCATTCTCTTGGGCATCCCCCTCTACTTTTGCTGGAGAAAGCGCGTCCCTTCCACGCAGCCGCCTTCTGAGTAGGCCGGTTTTGGAGATCGAGCAAGAAATGTAGCACAGCCGCCCTCGGCTGTGTTATGAGGAATGACTATCCAGTGCTTTCGCGCGTTACACAGCCGAGGGCGGCTGTGCTACATTGCCGTAGACTACTCGCGGGTCTTGATGATCACGTCCACCTTGCCCTTCAGGAGATCCCGGAAGCGCTCGGCGTCGGCGGCTTGCCCAACGATAGCTCCGTAGTGCATCGGAATCGCCACCTGGGGCTTGATGTCCAAGGCGGCTTGCGCGGCCTCTTCGGCGGTCATCACGTAGGTTCCTGAGACGGGCAGGAGGGCGATATCGGCCTTGACGGATTTCATTTCGGGGATATGGTCCGTATCCCCAGCGTGATATATCCGCACTTTGTTCAACGTAATGATGTATCCGACCCATCCGTTCGCCTTGGGATGGAACTGCTTGTTCGTGTTGTAGGCCGCGACCGCCTCGATCTGGACACCCTGGATCTCCAGTTTGTCTCCGACCTTGATGGCCTTCTTGTTCCCGGAGAGCTTTTTCAGACAGTCTTGAGGCGCGACAATGATGGTCTTGTCGGTTTGCAGCTTCTTGATATCGTCCGGGACGCAGTGGTCATAGTGGTCGTGTGTGACGCAGATGATATCGGCCTGCCCGGGGCTACGGAGCCCGTACGGATCGATGTAGATCGTCTTCTCACCCGTCAGCTTGAAGGCGTCGTGCCCCAACCAGTGGATGTTCTTCTCGGCAAATTCTCTCATCGCATGTCCTCCTTTCCTCTCGCCTAGTACAAACCTCACCCTTGCGGTGTGATACAAACCGAAAAGGTGATGAATTCCCGCAGCAGTGTCCAGCCCACCCAGGGTTAAACCCAAAGTATACAGGAGAAACGTCTGCTGGCCAACGTTGCCTCGGTTCCTTTATAATCAGGGGGCGGGACAATGGAACGCATGTGGGCCTTTGATGGGAGGGTTATCTGTGTATATAGGACGAATTGTGAGTGTTGCCTTGACGCGGGACGGACGGTTGTGCGCGGCGTATCGGGTGTCGAGCCGGTCTTTCCCGAACCGAACGGCGGTCGTGAAGCAGGATAAGGTCAGCATCATCCCGAAGGCCGGCTTCGAGACGGACGTTCAGAAGAACCCCTACATTGCGTACAACTGCGTGCGCCTGGTGCGCAAGGGCGAAGTCGCGGTTGTCACGAACGGGAGCCAGACCGATTCAATCGCCGAAAAAATCGATGCGGGAATGTCGCCCCGCGATGCGCTGGCGCTTTCTTCACTCGTGCTTGACTACGAGAAGGATGACTACAGCACGCCGCGAATCAGCGGGGTTGTCGACAAGCGGGACGGAGGCTCGGGATGGCTTGCGATTGTGCGCCATGATGGACTCGAGGTGCGCAGGATGCCTCTTGCGCCCGGCAGGTTCTTCTACGTCGCAACGTATGAGGAAAACCACGTTGCGGAGGAGCAGTCAGGGGAATATGAGGCAACGAACGCAGACGACGCCTGCGAGTTCATTCTGCGCAAAGGCGTGTTTGCGCAGCGCAAAAACCCCGTTACGGCGGTCGCGGCCATGGAAACACCTGCCGGGTTCGAGTTGTCCGCAAAGGACGCGTGAGATCGCATGGAACCAAGTCTTTCTTTGAAGACGACAGGGACATAAGGGACGAAAGGGACCAAAACGACGGAAGGGAAGGCTGCGATCATTACCGCACATCTGTTCAACAAGTCGTCTCTTGCGTCTTTTAGGTCCTTTGTGTCTTTGTAGGGGGGATGTACGATCAGGATGTTGAAGGAGGTCAGCCGAACGATGACAACTGAGTATGTGACCCCATTGGTCGAGCGCGTGGCCACGAAGGAAATGTCGCGTCTGTGGAGCGCGCAGACGAAGTTCTCGACGTGGCGGAGGTGCTGGGTCGCGTTGGCCGAAGCTGAACAGGAACTCGGTCTGCCGATCTCGAATGAACAGATCGACGAGATGCGCGCGCACGTCGAGGACATCGATTTCGGTGCGGCCGAGCGCTTCGAGCGTGAAACCCGGCACGATGTGATGGCGCACATCCTCGCATACGGGCTCGTGGCGCCAAAGGCCAAGCCCATCATCCATCTCGGCGCGACGAGCTGTTACGTGACCGATAACACGGACCTGATCCTCCTGCGGGAAGGACTGGACATCATCCTGGGCAAGGCCGTCAACGTGCTGGCGAAGCTGGCCGCCTTTGCCGAGAAGTACAAAGACGTTCCCACGCTCGGTTTCACGCATTACCAGCCGGCGCAGCTTGTAACGGTCGGCAAACGGGCGTGTCTCTGGACGCAGGATATCCTCATGGACGTCGAGGACATCGAGGCGGCGATTGCCCGGCTCCGTTGCCACGGATCGAAGGGGACGACGGGAACGCAGGCGTCGTTCATGGCCCTTTTCGAGAATGATGCCGGCAAGGTGCGCAACCTGGACGAGCTTGTGGCGCGGAGACTGGGTTTTGACCGGACCTACGCCGTCACGGGCCAGACGTATCCCCGCAAGGTCGACACGCACGTGTTGCGGGTGCTCGCGGCCATCGGCGAGTCCGTTCACAAATGGGCCACGGACATGCGACTCCTGCAGAACCTGAAGGAGGTCGAGGAACCTTTCGAAACGTCGCAAGTCGGCAGTTCGGCCATGGCCTACAAACGCAATCCCATGCGCTGCGAGCGAGCGTGCGCGCTTGCGCGATTCCTGATGGTTGCGCCGCTCCACGGCGAATTCACGAGCGCGGTCCAGTGGTTCGAGCGGACCCTTGATGATTCGGCGATCCGCCGGATCAGCCTGCCCGAGGCGTTCCTCGCCGCGGATGGGGTTCTGAACCTGTATTTGAACGTCATGGAACGTCCGGCGGTGTATCCGAAGGTGATCGAGAAACACGTATGGGCGGAATTGCCCTTCATGGCCACGGAAAACATTCTGATGGCGTGCGTCAAACGCGGCGGAGACCGGCAGGAGATCCATGAGGTCATCCGAAAGCATTCGCAAGCCGCTGCGGCCCAGGTCAAGCAGGAAGGAAAGGAAAACGACCTCCTCGAAAGGCTCGCCTTGGACCCGGCCATCGGCATGACACGCAAAGAGATCGACAAAGTGCTCGACCTAACCGCCTTCGTGGGCCGTGCACCCCAGCAGGTCGAGGAATTCATCGAAAACGAGGTAAAGCCCGTGCTGCGCCGCCATGAGAAGCGCCTCGGCGCAACCTCGGACGTGCGCGTGTAGTTTCAACAGCGCGTTTGTGCCTGTGCTGGTGCTCGTAATCGCGCCCAAAATAGCTTATAATTAAGGAAGAAGGGCTGGGAGCCCGACGGCCTATGAAGCAGCCTCACAAGATGGCGTGCGTGGTTAACCCATACTCTGGGAACGGCCGCACCGCCCGCAAGTGGCCTGAGTTGGCGGCCCTCATCGAGGACCAGATCGGCCCGTTCGAATTCCTCAGGACCCAACGGGCCGGCGACGCAACGAGTCTGGTGCGGCAAGCGCTCCGCGATGGATATGACCGCATTGTAAGCGTGGGGGGCGACGGCACCCATCACGAGGTGCTGAACGGGTTTTTCGACGGTCTGCTGCCCATCAATCCTCGCGCGGCGATGGCAATACTCCCCATGGGCACCGGTTCCGACCTCGCTCGCACCCTGCACATCCCGAAAGGAAGGAAGGCCGTTCCGCACCTCGTCAGCGACCGCGTCGTTGCGGCGGACCTCGGGCGCGTGTCGTTCACGTTGCCGGGCGGCGGACAGCAATTCCTCTATTTCATCAACACCTGCCACATCGGGTTTGGGGGAGCCGTCGTTTACTACGTCAACAACAGCAGCAAACAATACGGCGGCCTTTTCACCTACCTCTGGGGCGCCATAAGGACCCTGTTCCGCTACCGCTGTCCGTTTGTTGAGCTTGACATCGACGGAATGCAGCTCGATCAGGTTTGCCGCGACATCATCATTGCGAACGGCCAATACGACGGCGGCGGCATGCACGTCGCGCCGCATGCCCAGATCGACAACGGCAAATTCGAAGTGTTCGTCGTGGGCGATACGAGTCCCTGGTACATCCTCGCCCGGCTATACAAGATTTACCTTGGCCGCATCATGGACTATCCCGACAAGATCAAATACTTCGAGGCCGCGCGCATCACAGCCCGATCAGGCGAGCCCGTCCTCATAACCCTCGATGGCGAGCAGCCCGGGCAACTCCCCGCCGCAATCGAGATCATGCCCAAGGCCCTCCGCATCGTGACCGCCTGTCCCGACCACAGCATCGTCAAACTGGAACCCCCCGAACCCGTCGACGGCAAGTCACTACCCCACAACGGCAAGACCAAAACCGAATCCGCGCCCCCCCCTCCACAACAACCCCAAGCCGATGCTGAAGAACGTCCCCGCCGCCTGTTGCACCCCTTCAGCCGCCAGTAGGCTGCACACTTCCTCTCTTAGACATTGGGCAAGAATAACTTGACGTATCATTATGCAGTAGCGCGATGTTTCCAACGTCGCGGCTCGACTTGGTCACCACCCCGCGACGTTTGAAACGTCGCGCTACTTAGGCCAACACCAGATATGTCAAGTTATTTGTGCGCGGGTACTTACTTGACCGATGTGCCGCACCTCCCGCATTATTGCGCTGCGATGAAAGCCTTTTTGAAAGCGTATGGTCCGGCGATTGCCTCTGGCGTGTTATTGGCGGTGGCGTTTCCGTCTTGGAGTTTGTTTCCGTTGGCGTGGGTTGCGCTGGCGCCGGTTCTGTATCAGGCGCGCGGTCTGACGCCGCGGGCGTGCGCGGGGCGGTTTTTTCTTGCGGGTTGGGTCTTCTACTCGCTGCTGCTGCATTGGCTGATGACGAATGTCTACTGGGCCGGAGGCTGGGCATTCTGGGGTTATCAGTTCCTGTGTGTCTACCTTGCGCTGTACTGGGCCGCGGCCGGCTGCGCATGGTCTTTGTTGCGGCATCGCGGGCTGTTTCTTCTGTGGCCTTGCATGGAACTCGTGCAGGCCCGGTTTCTGTCGGGATTCGGCTGGGGCGCGATCGGGTACAGCCAAGGCAAAGACTTGCTTATCCTTCAATTGGCCTCTTTGGGAAACGTCGTCATCATCTCGGCCGTCGTTGTGCTCGTGAACGAGTGCATAGCCTTCTCGATTCCGAGACTCGTCGGAAGGAGTGTCGACAAGCCGCGCTTCAAGAGCAATCCAAAATCCAGAATTCAAAATCCAAAATATACTTTCTCTCTGGTTGCCCTGTTCTTGGGAATCATCGTCCTTATCGCCGGTCACGCCGCCGGTTTGTTCCTACTCGGGCAGCCTGACTACAAGACCAAACCGTTCAGCGTAGGCATTATTCAGACTGATTTTCCGCTCGAGATGAAGTGGGACCCGGAGTATTCCGAGGAGATGGTGCGCAATGCCGCCGACAAATCGCGCCGGCTGGCGCAACATGAGAAGGTGGACCTTTTTCTCTGGCCGGAAGCCACGGTGATGGACGAGATCGCCAAGCCCGGAATCGCGAGAGAGATAACGGCGTTGACCCGGGAAACGGGCGCGGCCTTGTTCGCGGGGGCGCAACGTCGAAACGAGAAGACGGGCGGCTACCCCAATTCGAGCTTTCTTATCGACAAGGAGGGAAAGGTTGTCGATTTCTACGATAAGGTGCACCTTGTCGCCTTCGGGGAATATGTTCCTTTCGGTGAGTATTTCCCGTTCATTCAGAAAGTGGTGCCCGCTATTGGGGACGTCGAGGCAGGGGACAAGCAGAAGGTCCTCTCCGTCGGAGGAGAGAAGTTCGGACCGCTCATCTGCTTCGAGGTGCTCTTCCGCAACCTTGCCATGAACCTGCGAGAGACGGGCGCCAGCGTTCTCGTTGTGATTACGAATCTTGGCTGGTTCGGTTCGAGTGCGGCGATCCCTCAGGAACTTGAGGTTGCGCGAATGCGCGCCGTCGAGACGCGTCTGCCGCTGGCCCACTGTTCGAATACGGGGATCTCGGGCGTTTTTGATCCGTGGGGCCGCTTCACCATGATCGACGCTTACGTCGCGCCGAATGGCAACTACTACAGGCTCAACGGCAGGCTTGCACCGGCGCAGACCGTGATGCAGCGGCTTGTCGGCGCGCTTCCTGTTCCCACGCCCGCAAGCCGGCTACTACCACCCGCTCTTGCTCAAGGTGCGCTCATCGCGGCAACGGCTGCGATGATCCTGCTCGCAATAATTCAACGGACAGCGGGATCAAGGAAACGTTAACGTAGTAATCCATCCTGTTGGCAACGTATAGCCATGACGACGGCCATGCTATGTCCCCCTTTGAAGGGGGTGCAGGGGGATGTTTGGGTGTGCACTGCGACGTCCAACATCCCCCTAACCCCCTTCGAAGGGGGAATTCGGTCCGAGCGCCGCGCGGTCGTCATGCTCGTCCAGCGAACAGGGGAGTTTTGAGTTTGATCGCTGCATGCGGACAGGTTTCGTGACAGCAATAACAATAGATGCACTTCGAGTAGTCCCAGTGCGGGTATTCGTCCATTGTGATGCACTTTGCGGGACACACCTTCGCGCAGACGCCGCACTGCTTGCATTTCTTGGTGATTACCGCCGGCCTCAGGCGTTGAAGACCGGATACGTGTTTGAATAGAAACGCTTGAAGCGGAAAGGCCTTCGGCACGCGGAATCGTACGGGGCGGACATCCTTGTTCGTTTCAATGTCACCCGAATTGAGTCCGCGTTCGATGCCGAGCCGGATCGTGGGCACCAGGGCGGGTTCGAGACCAATGACGCGGCAGCATGCTATGTCGAGGGCGATCGCATCGGCGCTCAGCGCCACGAATCCCACCGGCTTGGGCTTGCCGCCGGTTCCGGGACCGAACCCGTGAAGCCCGACGACGCCGTCGATCATGTTGAATAGGACCTTCGGGCGGATGAAGTCGTACAGCTCGACGAGCAGTTCTGAGAACTCCTCCGCGGACGGCGCCATGTAGTGCGCCTGTTGCTTGCCGCCGCCTGGAATGCACCCGAAGAAGTTCTTAACGCCCGCAGTGAGCTTCGTCAGCATGTGCGACTTCAGCTTCGGCAGGTTGATGATGCATTCCACGTCATCCAGGATGCGGGGGAGATGAATTTCACGTAAAAACCGGTTCCGCGGATTCGAATAGACCCGCGACGGATATTCCTCGATGGGTTTGACAACGATATTCCCCAGTCGCGTCTTCAGCGCGGCGATCTGCGACTTCTCGAGGGCGTTCTCCGTCCCGCCCGGCTGCCCGCAACTGTCCGCGATCACGATGTCATTGCCGTTGTCGAGCAACAGGCGCGCCATCGCTTCAATCACCGTGGGATGCGTCGTGATATGCCTTTCCGGCGGATGCGCGCTAAGCACGTTCGGCTTGAGAAGCACCTTGCTTTGTCGCGGAAGGCGAACGCCAAGATACTCGAGGCCATCCACGATAATGCGTTGGATTGCGGCCACGTCATATTCGCGACAGTTCTCCAAATACACCCTGCTCTTCGACATAGGTCCTCGCTACAAGTCCGCCTCACACGGCAATTCGGATCGTAAAGCCTTCACAGGCGCTGAAACAAGCGCCTTAATAGGGAGGACTTCCGGCATCTCCGCACTCAAACCATGATGGGACGCCGCTTGGCGCGAGGCATGTCCTTGAGGCGGGGTTGGCCTGTGATATAATTGGCCATGCCTGGGGCGGGCGTGTCGTACGGAGAAGAAAGCATGTTCGGTGAGATGACCGGGTCCTGGGTGTTTGTCGCGCTGATTGAGACTTGTATAGGCTCGGCGATGGCCCTCTACGGATGGAAGCAGAAGGAACCCGTATCGCTGGCATTCGGCGTCGTCCTGACCTTGTTCCCCTGCCTCGTTCACAATGCGTGGCTCTCAGCATTGACGGGCGTCGGGATGGTGGTCCTCTTCCTCGTGGTCAAGAAAGCGCTCAGGTAGTTGTCGTTCGCAATAAACCACATCTTATTGTGAAGAAAGGCATCATGGAGGACGTGAACCGTGATAAAGCGGCCAAGCGCGCGTCTCTGCGGCGACTATATGAACGTCCGCATGATGTCCTCGATGACTGCTTCCGCGTTCTCCGGCGTGATTCCGTACTGGTCGCAAGCGGCCTTGACCATGGCGCATCGGCGCAGGTCATCAAGGCCTTGAAGCCTTGTGAAGACGCCGATCCGCCGTCCCACCTGAAACAGGGTCTGCCGTTCCGGAGCCATGTCCAGAAAGGTTTGCAGCATGCCTGTCATGCGCGGCTTGTCGTCAGGCAGCTTTCCCTCGAGGTCCGCGAACAGGTTCAGGATATGGTCGCTCTTGACGACGCTCGATATGCCGTCCAGATGCTCGAGGAAGAGCAGGCTCTCTCGCGCGACCATCACCTCGCTGCATTTCACGAAACGTCCCGCAACGTATTCCTCGTATAACGGCGTCTGATTCGGAATTGCGAGCGTACGCAGGCGAATGAAGTGAGGACTGATTTGATTTAGCGCATCGGCTGTCTCGACGGCGTGCTCTTCCGAGAGCGCGGCGCCGCCGAGTCCGGGCATGACATACTCGGACAGCTCCATTCCAGCGCTGATGACCCTGCGTCCCGCTTCGATATGCTCGGCCTTTGTTACGCCTTTCTTCACCATTTGGAGGACCTTGTCCGAGCCTGATTCGAGGCCGATGTGAATGCGATTCAGACCCGCATTCGCGATGGCCCGGAGTTCGTCGTCGGCCCGTTTAGTGATGGTTTGAGCCCGCGCGTATGACGTGACCCGCTCGATTCCCGGGAACCGTTTGCGCAGATGATCGAGGATCTCGACAAGGTCGGCGGGCTTCACGAACAACGAATTCGCATCCTGCAGGAAAACTGAACGCATGCCCCACATGAACCAGGAGACCGCCGCCTCGAACGCGAGACGTTCCTCCGGAGCCACATTCTCGTGCGCCCGTTCGATCAGGTCCCGCGAGAAACCGCCGTGGGCCGCGCCAAGCTCGTGAAGCCTGACAATGTGACCATAGACAGCGTCGATGTCGCGCTTCACATGCTCGAGGGGCCGCGTCGAGAACGCGGCGCCCTTATATACGGGACAGAACGAGCACCGATTCCACGGACAGTTTCGCGTGACCCGAATCAGCAGGCTCTGCGCCTCACTCGGCGGACGGATAGGCCCCTGCTCAAACCCGGCATAGTCACTTCTTGGTTCTGCCATAGAGGGGATTATACCGTAGCGTGTCTGCATTTAAGATTCTGCGCCCTTCCCGAAGGTCTGGTATCATATTGACGGCCCCCTAAGTTCCTCACAGCCGGGTGGCGTGGCCCACATGGGCGCGAGCAAGGCAAGAGACATGATTTTGAAAAAGAAGATCCTTGTCGGGTGTCTGATCGGTTTACTCTTGCCTTTGATGCTGGTAACGACCCTCGGATATCTGTATTTCCACGAGAAGAGGGGGGACTTCTTTGATTCGAATGGCGTCAGGATTCACTACGCGGTCGAGGGCAAGGGAGAACCCGTCATTCTCATCCATGGCCTCGGCGCGAACGGCGACATCAATTGGCGCCGCCCCGGCACGGTGCGGTTGCTCGCCCAGGACTTCCAGGTCATCACGTTCGACTGCCGCGGCCATGGTCTGAGCGACAGGCCGGAGGGTCCCGACAAGTATGGGATCGAGATGGTGGAAGACGTGGTTCGTCTGATGGACCACCTCAAGATTGACAAAGCCCATATTGCGGGCTATTCGATGGGCGGATTCATCCTGCTCAAACTCATGATGACGCATCCGGAGCGTGTGCGCAGCGCGGCCATCTGCGGCGCGGGTTGGAGGAGCCCGGCGGATCGCTCCCCTTTGCCCGATCCGTTCGGTCCGCTCGAGACCGGGGCCGGGAGACCCAGGCCAATACGAGAAGCCCTGCGAGACTCCACTAAGAGTTTCCACGGGTGGATTGCCAAGAGATTCGGGCATAGAGAAACCATGAGTGCGATCATGATCGGTTTCAGCCAGTTGCTCGTGGGCGAAAAGGATCTCGAATCGAACAAGATACCGGCCATTTGCCTCGTCGGTAAGAATGACGGCCTGAAACCCTTGGCGGAGGACCTCGAAAAACACATGCCCAATACCAAACTCATCACCCTCGAAAACGTGAACCATCTTACCACGCCCTTCAGTCCGGAGTTCCGGAAGGAACTTGACGGCTTCTTCATGCGACACCGCGGCGCTCCTTAACGGGAAAAACATTCTTGACTTGGGGGGACTTCTGTTGATAGGAAAGCAGTGAAAGGAGTTGCCCGATGGAAGGACCAAGATATCGAGTGTTGATCGCCGATGATTCCGAGGAGGACCGGAACCTGATCGCCGCGAAGTTGAGATCTGAAGGGTACGCGCTCACGATTGCTGAAAATGGGGATCAAGCTCTGAAACTCCTGCTCGACGGTCCTCATGATCTCTTACTGCTTAGAGCTGGAATGTCTGAGACCAGCGGACGCGATGTCCTCAAGGCAATGGCGGCGGATCCATCGCTGCGCGACGTCCCGGTCGTGATGGTCCTGGCTCCCGATAATATCAGCGACATCCCCGACTATATACGCATGGGCGCCGATGACTACCTTCTCCTGCCGATCGACTCGACGTTGCTGCTTGCGCGCGTTGCCGTGAACCTCGAGAAAGAGAGGCATCGAGACGAGGAACGTGATTACGTGAGGGCCATGGAGGCGGATAGACGCCGCTATGACAGGCTTTTCGACGCGGTGTTTCCGGCCTCGATAGCCGAGGAACTCAAGACAACAAACAAGGTCCAACCGCGTCGTTTCGAAAACGTCGCGCTTCTCTTCGCAGACGTCGTCGGCTTTACCGCGTATTGCAGTCAGCGCAGCCCCGACGAGGTTCTCGAGAACTTGCAGGAAATGGTTGTGGCCTGCGAGGCCGTTGCGGCAAAACACAACCTCCAGAAACTCAAGACCATTGGCGATTGCTTCATGGCGGCGGCAGGGCTGCTGAAACCCGTCGAGAACCCCGTACTCGAAAGCGTGCGGTGCGGGCTTGAGATGATCTCGCTCGTCCGGATGCTGAGCGCAGGATGGACCCTCCGGGTGGGGATTCATATCGGCTCCGTGATTACGGGCATGGTGGGTTACAGGCAGTACCTTTATGATGTCTTCGGCGACACGGTCAATACGGCAGCCCACATCCAGAGTTACGGCACGGTGGGCGCCGTCAACCTAAGCCCCGAGGCGTGGGCCTGCGTCTCTTCGATGTTTGACGGCCATTCGGCCGGTTTCGTCAACTTGAAGACAAAGGGCCAGATTGAGATCTTCTACGTACTCCCCTCCGGGGGGTGCCATGGATAAGCCTGGTTTGGCCGGTTCGGAATCCTGACCTTACGCACGCAGCCTTGATCCGGCCAAACCAGGCTTATCCATGCCACCCTCTCATGCTACCCGTGGTTGGACTGTCGTTCCCTTGACTTGAGAAGAAGGGCGCGTCTTTGTCAAAGTGTCGCGAGCCTGGCCTGACACTGCATGAGGCACTTCACCTGATGATCCCTGAACGCAGGTACGACATCGACTGGTTAAGGGTGTTCGCAACCTATCTCTTGTTTCCATTTCACGTCAGCAAAGTGTTTGATGTGCCGCCCTTTTACCACATCAAGAATGCGGAGCTTTCGGGTAATCTCGCGTTGTTCACGACCTTCGTTCACCAGTGGCACATGCCGCTGTTCTTCCTGCTGGCGGGCTGGTCGTTGCAGGCTTCGCTGTCGCGCCGAAGCACGGGTGCGGTTTTGCACGAGCGGGTCCTGCGCATTTTCGTTCCGTTCCTCTTCGGGTGCTGCACCTTGTGCGTAGGTTTGGGGTACGTCGAGAAAATTCTCATGCCGGGGAAAGACGTCTCGTTCCTTGCATTCGTTCCGCAGTTCTTCACGAATCTCGAGTACTTCACGTGGGGTCACCTCTGGTTCCTGATCTATCTCTTCACGTTTACGCTCTTGTACATGCCGTTGTTCATGGCGATCAGACGCATCCGACCTGGATCTGACGCGATCTCGGCGGGATGGTTGTACCTGCCCTTGATCCCTCTGGTGCTTATGCAACTCGTCCTGCGCATCCGCTGGCCGGGTATGCAGAACCTGTACGACGACTGGGCCAATTTCTGTTTTTACAGCTCCTTTCTCATCTTGGGTTTCACGACTGGGCGGCTGCCGGCGGTCGAGGAAGCCATTTCGCGCGAATGGAGACGCGCGGGCGTCATCGGCCTTGCGCTGAGCGTCGTCTTTCTGTTGAGTCGGAATGAGGATCTGCGGAACGGTGTTGCGGGATATTTCCTCCAGGGAGTCAACGCCCCGATCATCTCCCAGTATGGATGGGAGGAGGTCGTGGCACATTTCGCGTACTACGTTCTGGGAACGGCCACGGGTTATTGTCTTTTGATGGGCATGCTGGGTTTCGCGCGGGCGCACCTTTGCTTCGAGAACAAAGCCCTCAAGTACCTTGCGGAATCCGCGCTGCCCGTGTACATCCTTCATCAGGGCGGCATCGTGTTCACGGGATACCCTATCATCAAGCTCGCATGGGGAATCCCCGCTAAGATGTCGCTGCTTCTGCCGGTGGCGATTATCGCAACCATGGGTACCTACCACTTCCTGGTACGGCCTTTCAGCGTACCGCGGTTCCTTTTTGGAATGAAGAGCGCCCGCTTACGACCTCGATAGGACCGGCTGCCTGCATCCATTTCCCGCGGAGCGGCATTCCACGGGTGTTGTATTGGGCGCTGCTTCTCTGCAAGACTACCTTTGGTGCGGGCAAACAGCAACGATTCGCCCATCAGACAAGGAGACTCGCGTGTACAGAAAATACCGTACTTACGTTCCAGCGATCATCACGATTGTGGCGTGCGCTTTGTCCCTACCACATGCTCATGCGCAGCAACCTGAGTTCCGCCTTTTATGGACGGCGAACCTCAACACGTTTCTCGAGAGCGCGCCCACTTTGGCTGATCTCAACGGCGACGGACTTGACGAGATACTCGCTGCCGGACGCGAGGAACTGTTCGCGCTAGACGGCACGGGTAAGGAACTGTGGCGCTGGCGCACGAAGGGGCGTTTCATGACGTATCCCAGTGTGCTTCGCCGCGGCAACGGCACCCCGCTGATCTACGTCGCCGACACCTCCGGGTTGTTCTCATGCGTGGATGGGGCGGGTGCAACTACGTGGCAGGCGCAATTGAAGGCTGGTTCAAGTTGGTCCGCCGCAGTCGTCTGCGATCTCAATATGGATGGCGTTGCCGAGGTCATCCAAACAGACGAGTCCGGGGCGGTGTGGGCATTTGACGCGCTGAGCGGAAAGGTCGTCTGGCAAGCTGCCGTGAAAGGCATCCCCGTAAGCCCCGCCATCTCACGCACCGACGACGCGGGCGGGCCGCCGATAATCGTCATCAATACCGGCAGTGGTATGCTGACGGCCCTCAAAAACGACGGCGCAATTCTGTGGGAACGAAAGGTAACAGGCTCTTCGCCGTCGTGGGCGACTGCGGCGCCGGTGATATTCAGGGCCGCGGATGGTAAGGCGCGAATCCTGGCGGGCGCCAGCGACGGCCACATGCTCTGCCTTGATGTGAATGGAAACACCCGGTGGAGTTATCCGACGCGCGGCTCGATAGCATCCACGATTTCAGTGGGAGACCTGGGCCTGGATGGCCGCCCCGATATCTTCTGCATTACCCAGACCGGCGTTATCTACCGGTTCGACCAGGACGGCAAGATGTTGTGGGAGATCGATATGCAGGGCCGCAGCCTGGCCGCAGGCGCAATTCTCGACCTCACGCACAACGGCCGAACGGGATACGCCCTATGCACCCAAGCCGGCCGATTCCTGGTGCTGAACGATGAGGGCCGGTTCGTCTATGAGCACACCTTTCCGAACCGAACGATCAACGTTACCCCGACGTTCGGCGACGTGACCGCTTCATCTCCTGGCCTCGAAATGGTAATCTCCGGCGGCGAATCGGGACGCGTTTTCTGTTTCGCTACAAACGTCGCTTCAGATGCTGTGAAACAGTGGTGGAACTACCGCGGCCCGACTTATAGCAACAGTTACTGGCTGCAGCCGGCAGCGCCGAGCTCCAGCTCGGCCACAGTCGCGGAGACGCGCGTTCCCGCCGGACAACCGGTAGGGTCGAGCTCCAGCTCGACCGCCGCTGCTGGACATATGAGCCCTGCCAATCTGGCAGCGGATGAACTAGCCATTGGCGACCCCGTTCGTTTTGTCGTCGAGACAGATGCCAAGTCCGGGCCGTACAAAGCGTCCGCCATGTGTATCCGCCCGGACGGATCGCGGCAAGCCGCGATGTTGCCCGTCGTAAGTGGGCGGGCGGAGCTCCTCCTTTCCGTGGATTTCAGACTGTCGGGAACCTATTCGTTCGAGTGGTCTTTGACGAGTTCGGACAATGCGGTTCTGAACGAGGGCAAGCGTGAAATAGCTGTTCAGCCTCTTGGAACCGACCGTGCAATTATCGACCGATCCCTCGGGATGCTGAAGAGCGCGGCGGAAGGTGCGCGCGGTGTCCTTCCGCTCACGTGCTCAGCGCTGCTTAACGAAGCGGCCAATCTGAAAAACGAAGCGGACATGCTTGCGCCGCTTCAGTCGGCCATGGCCGGTGCGGATGCGGAAACGGCGAAGGCGACCATCAAGAAGTCGGCAGCGCTGGTCGTGCATGCGCGGCGCGCATCGCGCCTCGCTGAAACCGCGGAGAAAGCCGCATCCCTCGGCAGCGGAACAAGCGTCATTGCGTTTGAGGCGGCAACATGGGAGAACCGCGACATCGAGGAACGCGTGCCTGAGGACGCGCGAAATCCCCTGAGTATCACGCGCCGGGTTGTCGCGAACGAACACGAACCCGTTTCGTTGAACCTGTTCAACATGACGGATCGCGAGCTGCAGGTGCGCGCCATGATCGAGAAGACCCCGCCGGAACTCAAGGTCGTGCTTCACTACTCGCAGGCTGTTCCGACAGCGCAAGGGGCTGTGGCATGGGATCCCTTGCCTGAGTGCGACGATACCGCGATCCTGACAATTCCCTCGCTGGCGACGCGTGAGTTTTGGCTGGACATCCAAGTGGGCGCTTGTGCGCCGGGTGAGCATCACGTCAAGATGCGCGTTCAGGCGCTCAACGGTGCGGGCGTGTTGGAGGAGGGCGGCGCGAATTCACACGACGTTGCCCCACCGGAAACTACCGTAGACATCGGCCTCAAGGTATTGCCATTCGAGATTGCGCCGCCGGGTGCGTTGCGGCTGTGCACTTGGGCCACATTGGGTCCGCCCGAGATAGCAGACCTTCTGGCCCACGGCAACAACGTATTCTGTGCGCCGCCGCCTGAACCGCGATTCGACGGCCAGGGTCGTTACAGCGGAAGCGATTACGGAAAGCTCGACGCGCTCATCGCGATGCTTCGAGGCAACGATGTCATCCTGCTCATACAGGGCATGCCCCCGCTGCACGGGTCGTTCAACGACGAAGCATACAAGGCCGATTTGAAGCGATTTCTCGATGACCTGGTGCAGCACGTGGCTGGCGCTGGTTTCGACACGCAACATTTCGCCCTCTATCCCATCGATGAGCCGGGCGGCAACGGTTGGAATGCCGTCAATCAGTTGGTGGCGTTCGGCAAATGCGTCCGCGAGGTCCGCCCCGACGTCCAAATCTATATGGACGGAGGAGGAGAGCTTCCCATGTTCGAGGCAATGGCCCCCATCATCGACATTTGGTGCCCCGCCCTCGGCATGCTTGCGGAGGATTCACCGGAGATGAAACTCATCCGAGGGACGGGGAAGCAAATCTGGTCATATGACTGCGGCTACGGATACACAACCGCGGCCCGGGCGAGTCTCAAAGATACGAACATCATCGCCGAGTATCGCAGGGCCGCGATCTTTGCCGTTCGTTACAACGCAACGGGGATCGGTTTCTGGTGCTACAACATCGGTCCGGACGCTTGGACGCGTGTCGAGAACGACTACCCGATTGTCTATCCGGGACGGACCAAACCCGTCACGAGCAAGCGATGGGAGGCCGTCCGGGAGGGCATCGAAGACGCCCGCATTCTCATGGCGCTGCGTCAACGTCTTCAGACAACGCCGGATGAAGAAGTCCGTCGCCGCCTGCAACACCTGTTCGAGACTTCATTGCCCGCAATTTTTGAGACGAGCCTCAAAGAGGTGATCCTTGGTCTCGGACGCCATGCCATCGATCTGACGAACAGTGAGGAGAATCTGAACGCCTTCCGTAATGAGATGCTGGATTGCGTGGAGTCCATATCCTCCCATAACTGAGAGTTGGTATGGACGGCACGAAGATAAGGTGTGAGTCCATTTGGTTTTCATCAGCCTGCTTTCAGCAGGCTCCTCTTTGCACCCGGTTTCAACCGGGGTGAGGCCGAGACTGCTCTCAGGTCTTAGCGCGCTTCAGCGTGGCTTCGCGATCTGCTTCAGCCCGGGCATTTGCTGAAGCGTTTTGGGAAGCGACGCTGAAGCGCCCTTTTAGGCATGGTTCGTTGCTTCCACCCCTCCTAAAGGAGGGTGCAAAGAGGAGCCCGCTGAAGCGGGCTAATGAGCGAGAACGCTGATCCGTCGCGGACTACCGCAGTGCGCTTCAGAGGTGATGCGGAATTATCTGTCGCCAATGCAGGCGGGAACACCAGGATAGGGATCACGATAATGAAGAGAGGATTGTTGCTGTTTTGTCTCATAGCTCCGGCCGCATGGCCAATGGAAATCGCCTGGACGCGCATGACCGGCCAGAACACGGTTGAGTGCAGCCCTGTTCTCATTTCCTACAAAGGGCAATCTGCGATTCTCGCCGTGAACCGCGCCGGGCAAGTCATGTTGTGGCATCTCGACGGCACGGACCTCGGACCTGGACAGGATGGCCTTGTCGCGCAGCTTCCAAAGGGAACGTGGTCATCAACGCCAACCGCCGGCGTCGCCGATGACTCGGCGTTGTACTGGTTCTGTAGCGGAGAAGGCCACATCATCACACTCGATCAGGATTTCAAGACGCGATGGGAGTACGACCTCGGCGCGGAAACCCGCTGGGGTACAGCGCATCCCGCCGCGGTAACACCAACAGGCAAGACGGGTCTCTGCATGTGCTGGGGCGATAGCTCCGGCAAAGTCACATGCCTCGATCATGAAGGCGACCTCGTTTGGACTACCCGGCTCGAATTCGGCGGATGCAACGCGCCGCTTCAAACGCTTCCGGTGCCGGAGGGTCCCGCAAAGATCCTCGCTGCATCCGGAGATCACTTGTACTGCCTCGACTCGGATGGTCGAGTGCTTTGGTCAAGCAATCTCCGAGGGGCGATCATCTCGCAGCCGGAGATCCTTGAACTCTCAGGCAGGCGCATGATCTTTTGTGGGGCGGGCGCCGGCTCGCTGTTCGCGTTGACGCTGGAAGGGAAGGTCTTGTGGGAGGCGCCGATCGGCGACGAAATTGACAGCACGATTGCGTTGCTGCCGCGCCTGAATGAGTCTCCCCTGATTCTGTGCAAGGGGCTGTGGGGCAACTTGCACGCATTTGACGAGAACGGACGTCACGTCTGGACGCATTTGTTCCGCGCCAAGAGTCGGTGTCGTCCGCTTGTGCTTGACACTGACGGCGACGGAAACATGGAAGTCCTCGTCACGGCCTACAATCAACACGTGTACGTGTTCGACCACGAAGGACGGCTGCTCGACGACCTGCGGCTGAGCGGCTGCATCAACGGGTCGCCAATGCCGATTTGCGATTCAAGCACCACACGGACTGACGCTCTTGTTGTCGACGCGTCGTTGCTTGCGCACCGCATTCGCTTCAGTCCGCCTCGTTCGCCGTATGGCGTCACTCCCGCGCCGGGTGAGGTCAAAACTGAGTGGCCGGATGGCAACGACTATACTGCAAACGCACCGATTGTCGTTCGGAACCCGGCTGGTGCGTTCCTGAATGCAAGTCTCGATATAATCACTAACTCGAATGAGCATTGGATTACCGGTTGTTTGACGGCGCGCTCGATGTTTGAGCTGTCGATGCCTTTTCCCAAGAATGCCGCTCAGGTTCGGTTAACCGTCAGCAATGCACATGGCCTCAAGATCATTGAGGAGGAGCGCACAAGGCCTTCAAAGGAGGAAGTATCTGCTGCGCCGGCGGAACTAGGAAAACTCGCGGCATGGCCCACGCCCGCGTACGGCCTGTTTGATGAATCGCGGCTTATACCCACGAAACAGGAACTGACTCGGTGCAGTGATGGTGCGATATCCATCCCGAACGTCTACATCGGCGAGATTGATCAAGGCGCCTTTGTTGTCGCGTGCAGCTCGGACGATCCATGTTTGGTGCGCGTCGAGGTCGACAAACCCGTTACGCCGGAGAAGAAGCAGTTCGCGGGCGGGATCGAGCTGTTCGAGGTTGTCTCGACCGGCACGGTGAATGGCGAACGCGTTCCGGATGCGTTGGTCAAGTTGAGCGACGCGCGTGTCACGCTGCTTGCCCCGAAGCGAGCCGCCAAGTTCTGGGTGAGTGTGAATGCCAAAGCCGCCGAGCCCGGCGAATACCGGGGACAGATCAAGATCGAACCTCTTCAACGTGTGACGGAACCGCTGAGCCTTGATCTTCGGGTCAACGTGCTGCCGCTGCGCATTGAGAGGCCGTTTCCACTGACCCTTTGCACATGGGACTACATTCCCAACCAGTGGTTTCCGAATCGCATATCCGAAGTGCTCGACGACATGGCGCTGCAAGGAGTCACTGTGTTTCCTCGGGCAACATGCGTCCCCAAGGCCTCCGTCGATGACGCAGGACGACTCACCATCGAATGGCCTGCCCTTGACGCGGAGTTGCAGCGTCTCAAAGGGAGGGGACAGATCCTCATCCAGTTGGGTTCTCCACCGATCACTTTTGTGCAACCGCCCGCTGCTGAGAAGAAACGCACGACCGAGATCGATTACCTGCATCAATTGCGCGACCACCTGAGGCGAGAAGGCTGGGATTACGCCGATTATGCGTTCTATCCTCTCGATGAGCCGGGGTTGGACCACGGCCCGAATCTGCACATCCTCATCGAGGCGGCAGAACTGTTCCGGGAGGCCGATCCGAAGTTTCGCATTTATGCCGATCCGGTCCCTGGTCTGTCTCTGGCTGACTTCAATCGGATCGAGCCGCTGATCGATGTGTGGTGCCCAAACATGCGCCTCGTCACCGGATTGCTTGCGGACGATCCTCGCATCAAGCGCATCCTCGACTCCGGCAAGACGGTCTGGTCCTATGAGTGTGTGTCGCAGGTGAAGTCGATCTCGCCGCTTCGCTACAACCGCTCGGCGGCCTGGCGCGCGCACTATTTTGGACTCACCGGAATCGGCTTGTGGACGTTCAGCACCACCGAGGTCGATCATTGGTTGCCCGGCAAGGGCATGAATGACGAGTATGCGCTTGTGTATCCCGGCGTACTCCCCGTTCCCAGCATCCGATGGGAAGCGGTCCGCGACGGGCTTGAAGACATCGCTGCTGTAAAGCTACTGGAACAAGCTATCGCGTCAAACGCGGCCACTGGCGACAAATCCGAGATCATCAAAGAGGCCCAGGACGCCCTACGCATTGCGAAGGGCGACATGATGGAGCTTTCTGATCAAGCGTTCATAGAGAGCCGCGACTACCTCCGTGCAGGAGATCGGACTATTCGCCACACGTGGACTGACGTGGAGGCCTGCGCGGCGCACCGCGACCGCATTGCCCGGTTGACCCTCGCGCTCATGCAGAGCCGTTGAGGTAGAATTGGACCTACGTCGGAATGGCAGCAGGATAACGCGCGATGAACAAACAGCGTGGTCGATTAGCCCGCTTCAGCGGGCTCCTCTTTGCACCCTCCTTGAGGAGGGGTGAATGCAATGGACCATCTCTATGAGGGCGCTTCAGCGTCGCTTTTGAAACGCTTCAGCAAGTGCCCCGGGCTGAAGCAGACCGTTAAGCCACGCTAAAGCGCGCTCAGACCTGCAAGCAGTTCAAACCCCACCCCGGCTGAAACCGGGTGCAAAGAGGAGCCTGCTAAAGCCAGGCTGATGGAAGCCAAAACGGGCTCGAGCCCTATCGTAATGCCATTTGACCCACATCGCGATTTGCCATGTTATTCTTTTGAATGGTATGTTTGCCCGGCGGGTATGGGACTGGGCATCGCATGGCTTCCAAGACCCCTCCACAGTTTGAGCAGATCATCGGTCAACACTTGAGCCGCTTGGGGCATACACTCGCCACGGCTGAGTCGTGCTCCGGGGGGTTGATCGCACATCGGATCACGAATGTCCCCGGATCTTCTGACTACTTCTTGGGAGGAGTGGTGGCGTACAGCAACAAGGCAAAGGCGACGCTGCTCCGCGTGCCCAAGGCCGAACTCGCGACGTACGGCGCGGTCAGCGAGCAGGTGGCCCGTCACATGGCCGAAGGCGCGCGGAGCCGTTTCGGCGCGGACTACGGCATAGGCGTCACCGGCATTGCGGGTCCGGAGGGCGGCACGCCCGAGAAACCGGTCGGCCTGGTCTACATCGCAGTGGCCGCGCCCGAGGCAACGGTGGTCCTCCGGAACCACTTTCGTGGAACCCGGGAGGCGATAAAGGAACAGACCGCGCAACGTGCGCTGAAGATGCTGATCGAGGTCCTCAAGCGCCAGGAGTAGAGCGGCAAATGAGCGCAGGATTCGTGCACCTCCACGTGCACAGTGAATACAGCGTCCTGGACGGCGCTTCGAAGATCAAGGAGATCCTCGAGCGCTGCAACGAATACGGGATGCGCGCGTGCGCCCTCACCGACCACGGCGCCCTCTTCGGCGCCGTCGATTTCCATCAGGCGGCGCTCAAGGCCGGGGTAAAGCCCATCATCGGGTCAGAGCTTTACCAGTCCCGTGGAAGCCGGTTTGACCGCTCCGCACGATCGCAGGGGGAGTCTTACTATCACATCC
>Ga0315274_10003305_pt1 | contig 24036 bp, 13 predicted proteins | sample YL17G02_20_MG_FD_203700 | JGI IMG/M metagenome (GOLD analysis project Ga0315274, IMG submission 203700) | Sediment microbial communities from Yellowstone Lake, YNP, Wyoming, USA - YL17G02_20 | ecosystem: Environmental > Aquatic > Freshwater > Lake > Sediment | place: USA: Wyoming | collected...
TTCGGTCGGTCTGGACTTCCGTCGGGAGAGAGCCGGGACACGATTAGCACCCCAGGCCCAGCACGCTCAAGTTACTTCCCACCTTCCGTCGCCAACGGCGAGTGGGTTGCTGTCCTCAGTCCGCCGCATTCGCGTGGGGGCGATGACCAAGCGGCGCGGTGGGGACACACACGCCCTACCTTCGCCAACAACTTCGGGATTGGTGCGGCGGGCATCCTTCTTTACACCGCCCTCACTCTTTCACTACTGTCGGCTCGGGTTGCTGTCCGACGCGGACGGGCCGCGCGGGGCGGCAAAGGCGCAAACTCACGGTCTCGAACTGAACCAAGCGCATGGACCTCTCGACGCTCACCCAACCGGACACCCTCAAGGCGCTCGGCCTGACCCTGGCCGCCGCCGCGAAATTCCTGGGCACGGCCACCGCAGAGAAGGTCGTGCAAGACGCCTACGACCGGGTCAAGAAACGCCTGCTCACCGCCTTCGGCAAAGCGGACGACATCGAGAACGCCCTCCAACAAATCGAGCGCAAGCCCGACTCTCAACACCCGCCGGCCATGCTCGCCGAGGAACTGGAACCGACCACCGCCGCGCAAGACTCGGAACTGCTCCAACTCGCCCAGACCCTCGCCAAACTGCTCGAACAGCGTGGCCAACTCCCGCCCACCTTCACCATCACGCAACAAGGCAGCGGCAGCTTGGCCATGGGGCAGGGTAATGTCGTGGCAAGCGCGGGCGGCGCGGCCATCGGTGGAGACTTGAAGGGCGATCTCCGCATCAACAGCCCTTCCATCGTGGTCGCCGACGTCGAAACCGCCCGCAGCATGTTGCGCCAGAGCCAGCCACCGCCCGACCTTCAGCGCGCCCTCCAGTCCTATCTGACCTTCCTCTGCGACCGTTTCCGCTACCTGGAGTTCAAAGGCATGGGCGTGTCCGACCGCGTGCCGCTCCGATTCGAACTCCTCGACCTCTACGTGCCGCTGAAGGCCCGCATCGAGATGCCGCTCGGCGACACTTGGGTGCGCGAATTCCAGGTGGCCGGACGCGACCTCCCGGATGGCGACCGCGGCAGCGTCGGCGAGCGCCTGAGCCGGCCCGTCCCCTTGCAGGACCTGCTGGCGAAGCACAGCGGCTTGGTGATCTTGGGCGACCCTGGTGCGGGCAAGACGACTTTCCTGAAACACCTTACCCTGCTGCTGGCCACAGGACAGCAGGCTGAGAAGCGCTTGCCCGTGCTGCTGCCGCTCTCGGCCTACGCCAACGCCATCGCCACTCACGACGTGCCGCTGGATGAATTCCTGGCTGCCTACTTCCACGGACTGGGCGTGGACCTGCCCGTGGACGGTCTCCTTCGCCAGGCCCTCCGGGCAGGGCAGGCTGTGGTCATGCTCGACGGCCTGGATGAAGTGCAGGAAGCAGGCTTGCGCGAAACCGTCGTGCGCCGCGTGGTAGACTTCTACAACTTCCATCGTCGGGCGGGGAACAAGTTCCTCCTCACCAGCCGCATCATCGGCTACCGCGAAGTCCGCCCCACCGCCGAAGGCTTGGAGGAATGCACGATCGACGATTTCGACGACGCCGAGATCACGACCTTCGTTTCCCAGTGGACTGCCGCCGTGGAAAAAGCCGCGCGCGGCGAGACCGTCGTGGCGGCGCAGGACGCCGCGCGCGAGCGCAAGGAACTGCTCGCAGCGGTGAAGGCCAATCCCGGGGTGCGTCGCCTCGCCGCGAATCCGCTCCTGCTGACCATCCTCGCGCTCATGAAGCGCCAAGGCGTCACCCTGCCCGAACGCCGCGTCGAGCTGTATCAGAAATACGTCGAGACCTTCCTCTCGACCTGGAACCGCGCGCGGGGCCTCGACCGTCCGCCCACCCGCGACCTGGACGTGGTGGAGACGCTCAAAGTGCTGGCCCCGCTCGCCCTGTGGATGCACCAGATCAATCCCGGCGCCGGGCTGGTCAAGAAGGACGCCTTGCTTCAAGAAGTCGAGCGCCTCTTTCGCGAGCAGGGCGATAAAGAGCCGGAGAAGGCCGCCCGCCGGTTCATCGAAGACGTGCGGGTCCACGCCGGCCTGCTGCTCGAGCGCGGGCCGGGGCAATACGGGTTCATCCACCTCACTTTCGAGGAGTATCTGGCGGCCGTGGCCCAGGCGCGCAAGGGCCAGGTGACCATCGAGCCCATTCTCGATGCGCTGCTCGAGCGCGTGGGCAGCGCGCCGTGGCGGGAAGTGGCCCTGCTCACGGTGGGCTACCTGGGCATCGTCCAACAGCGGGATCAGGCCGCCAGCGAGCTGGTCCAGGGGTTGATCGGCGCGGCGGAGCGGACGCAGGAACAATCCGTCATCCTGGCGGGTGAAGCCGTGGCCGATGTCTGGCCCAGCGGCGTCAGCAAGGAGTGCCGCGACCAGACGCGCGCGGCATTGCTCCGGACGCTGACCACGGCGGAGCAGGTGCCGGCCGTGACGCGAGCCCGTGCGGGACAGGTTCTGGCCCAACTGGGCGATCCACGCCTTGGCGTCGTGCCGGCCACCGCCGACGACTTGGGGGAGACGGAGTTCTGCTACGTGCCGCCGGGGCCGTTCCGCATGGGCGATGAGAACCGCCCGAACGACACGCTGAACCAGGGCTACTGGATCTCCCGGTTGCCCGTCACGGTGGCGCAGTTCCGGCGCTTCGCAGAGGCCAGAGCAGACCCGTTCAAACCGGACTGGGCCGAGGCCATCGCCCAACGGGGCACGCCCTTCAACATGGACAACCACCCGGTCGTGCTCGTGACGTGGCCCGAAGCCCTGGCCTTCTGCCAATGGATGACGGGGCGCTGGCGGGATCGACTGCCAGCCGCATACTCCATCTTGCTGCCTTCCGAAGCCGAGTGGGAGAAGGCGGCACGCGGCGGACCGCAACTGCCGAAGACAACCCTGGTTCGCTCACTACGTAACGGATTGACCCTCCCCACCGAAGTAACCTCGGAGAGGAATCCCGAGCCGGACCGCCGGTATCCGTGGCTGGGCGACTTCGATGCCAACAAGGTCAACGCGAGCGAAACCGGCATCGGCACGACGAGCGCCGTGGGGTGTTTCCAGAGCGGGCGCAGTCCGTATGCCGTGGAGGAGTTGAGCGGGAATGTTTGGGAGTGGACGCGGTCTTCTGAGGGGAGAGACGATCTAAACACCAGTTCCACAGGCGCCCGGGTGTTGCGTGGCGGCGCGTTCGGCAACGACTCCCACGGCGTGCGTTGCGCGGGCCGCTACAGGTACGATCCAGTCTCCCGGTTCAGGAGCATCGGGTTTCGGGTGGTGGCGTCCCCATTCGTTTCTGGACCCTGAACCCTCTGAACTCTGTCACTCTGAATCTCTGTCCTCTGTTCCTCGGGCTTGGACCTGCCATTCGGAATTCGGAATTCGCACTTCGCACTTCGCAACGGGGGTCCGGGGGCGGAGCCCCCGACGCGGTTTTTGGGGGGTTCTTCCCGGAATTCGGGCGTGAAGGCATGGATGCGGCCGGATGTATCGGGAAGGTCGTTGGCTGCTCGCGCCAGCGTTTAGACTGCGTGTGCTTGAAGCACCGCTTTCCCTTCGCTGCGACACGCCAAGCCTCGCCCCGCCACAGCCTGTGCCCCGAGGCCAAAGCGCCGGTGAAACCGGACGCAGTCCAAACGCTGGCGCGACCTCTGAACCCCCGCTCCGAAGTGACGCTCTTTCTCGTCCCGAGATTCCGTGAAGGGCCTTTGCTTGTGGCCCGGCTTCACGGGCGGGTTGGCCTCGGCAGCTTCAGCCGGATGCGTCCCAGAACGGCTTTGCGCAAGCCCACGGTGTTGCCGTGGGCCAGGTGGTTGATCCATCCGCGGACGCTCGCGGTGAGTTTCTCCAGCGGCGCCGCGCCCGCTTCGACCTCCGCCACCAATCCACGCAGCCGTCGCTGGAAATAGACACCTTTGCGCCGCTTCAAGCGCCGCCGGTGCGGGTACACGACAAAGCCCAGGAACGGAAGACCCTTGATGACCGGAAGCGGCTGGGCGCCGGTGTGAATCGTGAGGCGGAGTCGGGTGAGGCGTTCGACGACAGCGTCTTTCCACGCCCAGAGCGTCGCCTTGTCCTCCGCGAAGAGCACGAAGTCATCCACGTAACGCACATAGCCGGGGCAGCGCAGCTCCCGCTTCACGAAATGGTCGAACGGGTTCAGGTAACAGTTCGCCCAGAACTGGCTCGTGAGGTTGCCGATCGGCAACCCCCGCGGACGCGCCGCCGCGAACAAGTCGTCCCCGGGGAAATAGACCATCGAATACTCCTCGCTGAGCACCCCCCGCCCGCTGTCGAGGATGAGCCGGATCAACCGCCGGACGTCCGGGTCGAGGACCTGGCGGGCGAGCGTGGCGAAGAGGATCTCGTGATCGAGGCTGGGGAAGAACTGCCGGAGGTCGCACTGGAGGGCGAAGGGAAAACGCCGGGTCAACTGCTGAAGGCGGTCGAGCGCGCGGTGGGTGCCTTTCCCGACGCGGTTGGCAAACGAATCGGCGATGAAGCTGCGTTCGAAAGCCGGCTCGATGACCTGGCACAGGGCGTGATGGACGACGCGGTCGCGGAACGGCGCCGCCGAGATGAGCCGCCGTTTCGGCTCATGGACATAAAAGCTCCGGTAGGGGCCGGGCCGGTAAGTGCCCGTGAGCAGTTCCTCCTGAAGGCGCAGCAGATTCTCCTCGAGGTCGTGCTCGAACGCCGCCACGTTCGGGCCTCCCCGTTTACCTCGGGCGGCCCGGCGCCAGGCGAGGAGGAGATTCTCCCAGGAGCAGACTTGTTGAAAAGAAATCAAACCACGGATTCCGCGGATTTCACGGATGAGCCCCTTGGGAGACTGTAGGAGCCGACGTGAGGAGGCTCTGATTGCCTTGAAGTAGGAGCCCCGTCACCTGGACTGTCACGGGGTCTTGGAAACGCCCCGATGCCGCCGCAAGAACCACTGCGGGTTGAGCCGCGCCCTGCGGGGTGAGTCGGATGGCCTTTCTCCATCCGTGTGATCCGAGTGATCCGTGGTTCGCTTCAGCGGCTGTTGGAGGGTGATCCGGAAACCTGGCCCCGCGCCAGAGTGGAACACCCAGGGCGCGGGGCGGTTGTTATTTGTCCGGTCTGGCTTCCACCAGGACGCGGCCTGGAACCGGCTCCGCCATTCTTCGCCTCGGCCGGGGAGCAGCCTCGCGGCTTCCGCCCGGCAATTCCGGCAGGGACGCCATCTGCTGGCAGTCGGCCTGCCCGAAGGATGTGGACGCCACCACCCGAAACCCGATGTTCCTGTTCCGGTTGTCTGGATTGTTCCTGTTGCGGTTCGCGCAACGCACGTTGTTGGTGTCGTTGTTGAACGCGCCGCCACGCAACACCCGGGCGTCTATGAGCCGGCCCCGACGCGCCGAGTCTGGCGGCCGCTCCCGGAACCGCAAGGCGGATCCTCGGCTGGGTCAGGGCGTGGCCTTCTGCCAGCCGCCCAGCAGCCGCCCGACCTCGGCATACAAGCCGGCCGCGTGCTCGTATTGGCCCGGCTGGAGCCAGCCGAGTTGCGCCGCCAACCGCACATACACCTTGAGCCGGACGAGCGCTTCATCCGCTCGCTCCAACCGCTCCCGGCGGGCCTTGCCTTGTCGCAAGTTGGCCTCCTCCAGCCGTTCTCGGAGGTCGAACGCGGCGTCGAGCAGGCGCCGGGTGAAGTCGTGCCGATGCGCGCGCGGGAAGTGGTTGGTGGCCGGCAACAGCCACGCCAACAGATCGAACGTGCGCGTGAAGATGACCATCTCGGGTGGGTTCATGAGCGTTGACAATTGCAGATTGTTGGAGGTGAAAGGAGACCAGCTCGGTCGGAGCGTGCCAGACGACAAAACCATTCCCCATGGAATTCCGAGGGCAACGGACGGAGGCAGACAGACCTGTTGGGAAGGCGGAGGGCCGCTCGCGCCAGCGTTTGGACTGCGGTCCCCCGAGGGACCGCTTTCGCCTCGGCGGACAGACCCTCCAGCGAGCGTGCCTATGCTGCGCCGGTGTCCTGCCTACCCAAAAGCGCCGGCTCGGGCCGGCGCAGTCCATACGCTGGCGCGACTTCTGATCCATCGCCCCGAAGCGACGGTCTTTGTTGTCCCGAAATGACGTGGAGTGCCAAAAAAACTCGGCCGGGGGCTTCGCCCCCGGACCCCATTCCCAAGTCCGAATTACGAAGTTCGAATTCCGAAAGGCAGACGCAAGCCGGACCAGCAGAGGACAGAGTTTCAGAGCAACAGAGTCCAGAGGGTTCAGGGTCCAGAAACGAATGGGGACGCCACCACCCGACACCCGATGCCCCTGCTCCGGCCGTCCGGACTGCTCCCGTCGCGGAACGCGCAACGCACGCCGCTGGGGTCGAAGAGGAACGCGCCGCCACGCAACACCCGGGCGGCGTCCCCGTCCAGCCGATCATCCGCTTGCTTTTCGTAGTCCTTGTAGTCACCCCGCCACTTGGTCCGGCACCATTCCCACACGTTGCCCGCCATGTCCGCGGCCCTGCACTCGGCCAGACCGTTGGGGAACATTCCCACCGCGCTGGTGTGGCCGATGCCGGTGTCGTTAATGTTGCAGCGTTGGGCTACATCCTGGTCGGAGCCCCACGGGTAGAGCCGGCCATCGGTATGCCGGGCCGCGCGCTCCCACTGAGCTTCGCTGAGCAGGGTGACTTCCATCTTTGACTGCTCAGAGAGCCAGCGGCAGAAGGCCATGGCTTCATACCAACTGACGCTAACGCGCGGGTGGTTCGGCGTTTGATAGACCGGGGCGTATTCCTCGGGCCCGGTGACTCGGTTGCTCTGCTTCCACTTCCAGCCCGCCGTGGTCCAAAAGGCTTTCGCTTTGTCGGTGTAGCCGTCGGCGTCCACGAACGCTTCATACTGCGCCACCGTGACCGGGTAGCGGCTGATCCGGTAGGGCTGGGTGATCAGCTTACACTCGAACCGCTGCCCGCCGCAATACTCCTCCTTGTCGCCCATCGGGAACGGCCCCGGCGGTATTTCGATCCAATCGATGTCCGGCAGGCTCTTGTCCGTCAACCCGACGCCCTTCCGCAGGTCGCCCAGCTTGCCGAGCGCCACGCCCGCCAACGCGCGCTCCTTCGCGGGGAGGATGTTGTTCCCGATGAGTTGGGTGAGCAACTGCCGGGTCTGCGCGAGGCAGGTTTCGCCCAGTTCGGAGCCGCGCCGGACCTGGCTGACCCCGATCTCCGCCAGGATGTCGCCCGCCAGATAAGCTTTGCGCCAAGCCAGGGGAGTGGTTTCGCCCGCGGCCGCACCGGCGCGCAGTTCGGCGGCCAGGCCGAGGGAGTTGGGGAGGCTCCGCTTGACGTAGGCCATGTAGTTGGCCGCCCACCGGACCACTTCCCACCAGTGCCGGCTGTCGTCCACGTAACTGGCGGCCTTCTTGGCAAAATCGCCTTGCTGGGCGAGGTGGCGGCCGGCCAGGAACTCCTGGTAGGAACGGTGCGGGAACCTGAACACGCCGCGGCCTTCTTCGCGCAGCAGGGCGCCGCGCTGCCGGAAGACCGCCACAACCCGCAGCGCCCAATCGGCCTTCTTGCGCCGGCCCGCCTCGGTTTGGTCCTGCGACGGGTGGAGGCGTTCGAGGGCGTCGCGCAGCTCCAGTTCGCTGATGTCTGCGGGTTGGCCGGGCTGGCTGCCGCGTTTGGGGTCGTGGACCTGCCAGGCCAGCCAGGCCAGACCGTCCACAAACTCCTCTTCCCGGCAGTCTGCCTCATCGCGCAGGGCGTGCAGCGGGACGGCGAGCTTGTCCTTGCCAAACCGCACCTTGTCCCACTGGAGCAGGAGCAGGCCCACGAGACGGTCGTAAAGCCGGGCGCGGTTGTCGGGCAAGGTCTCGACGCGATGGAGCACCGCCATGTTGGTCAACTGGAGCGGATTGCCAGCCAGTTCGCGGAGGCCGCGCTCCTGGATGGCCGGCCAGAGGGTGGCGCTCTTGTTCCGCGCCTGTTCCGCCGTCACCACGCCCTCTTCGCTCAGCGCCTCGAACCAGGCCGCGATAAACTGGTTGATCCTGGGATCGTCCAGTTCGGCCAACTCGACATCGGTGAAGCCCGTCACCACCCAGTCCTGGTTCCGGTAGGAGAAGGTCCGACAGGTGAGCACCATGCGGCTGGGCGCGAAAGGACTCCTGGCAAACTCGTCCACGGCCTGGCAGACGAATTGTTTCTGATCGTCGTCCGGTACCTCATCCAGGCCGTCGAAGAAGACAACGGCGCGGCCCGCCACCAGCGCATCGTGGAGTGGTTCGGCCGCGTCGGCGAGATTCTCCTCGCGCAGGTTGCTTTGAATGAATTCCCACAGGTGGCAGGCGCGGCCCGCCTTGCTCGGTGCTCCGGTCTTGGCGCTGGCTGGTTCGCCGGACGAGAGCTTCGGCGCGCACTCGGCGGCGAACCGCCGCAAGACGACGGTGATCGGAACCAAGTCAGATTCCGCGGTCGGCCAGCCCGGCAGGGCGGCCGGCTCCAGGGCCAGTTCCTTCAAGACTCCCTGGTTGGCAGGCAGCGGGTTGGCTGCCAGATGGAGACTGATGTGGCGGAGGAAGGTGGTCTTGCCAGAACCGGGCAGGCCCAGCAGCGCCAGGCGGTGGTGTTTCAAAAGCGCGCCCAGGGCCGTGAGCCGTTTCGCACTTTCGGAGTCCGCCAGCGCGCCCGGCTGGCGCGCGGTTCGGCTGCGGCCTTTCTCCGGCTCGGCCTGGCTGGTGGTGTCCAACTCGACATAGACCCGCGCCAGTTTAAGCCGGCCACCTGACCGCCCCGCATCCGCCGCGGAGCCGAGGTCGCCCAAGTCAATGTGTGCACACTGGCGCACGACCCATTCGCGGTAACGGCGCAGGGCTTGGGCGAAAGCAGTGCCCGGAGGAGGGGCTTGGTAAACGTGAACGCTCGCGTTGTCGCCGGTCACAATGAGGTTCTTCTCCGCTTTGCCGCCGATGAAGACGCCGCGTCGGGCAGCCTTAGCGGCAGGTCTGTTTTTGGTTGCCATGGCAGGATCAGTGGCTGGCGCTTCGTTTCGAATTGCGAGCCGGAGTGCTCTTAATGGTGTTGCGGTCACCTGTGACGATCGTACAGCCGGACACATTTCCTCCAATGGCCACGCCGCCGTTACCCGCTGCGACTGCGCCGGGGCCGATGGCCAGACCGCCGCTGCCGGATTGGACGATCTTCGGCGCGCCAGACTGCGGTTTTCGGGACGGATGCCTCGGCTGGGCACGAGGGGCGAGCGGTTTCCGCTTGAGCGGCGCCTGCCGAAGCAGGTGCAGGACAAAGCGGGCGGCGTTGCGGGCGGCGAGGGCCTGGCGCTCGCTCTTGTTCCGGTTCTTGTGGCCATCGGCCCAGTCGCAGATGGCCTTGACGAGAATCCAGTCCGTCTTTTCCTCGTGGCAGGCCACGTAAAGGCCGGCACCTTCCATCTCGCCGCCGATGGCTTCCGGTTCGAGGGCGCGGAGTTGCTCGCGGAAATCGAGGTTGTCCACGAGCTTCTCGCCCGAGAGCACCAGGCCGAAGCGGACCGTGGCTTCCGTGCCTGAACCGCCGCCCCACACCCCGGCCCGCACCCCATCCGATGGGGAGAGGGTGGTCGCTTTCCAGGACAACTCGGCTGCGCGACAGCGGTCCAGCAGCCAAGTCGAAGCATGGGGGCGGTCGCCGCGCAGGATGATTTCGAGCCGGCGCCCCTTCGTGCCCACGCGCTGGAGGTCGTAGAGGCGGAGTCCCTCGGACACGAGCACGTCGCCGATGGCCTGCTTCGTCTCGTTCACCCCGAACGCGATGCCGACCATGATGACCGCGCCGGGCGTGAGGGCGGCGAGGGCTTTGGTGATGGTCTGCATGGAAGCGCCCAGACCGCCCGCGCCCATTTCCGAGCGGACCAGCCACACGCGCGCGCCGCCGATGCTTCCGAGGTCGAAGTAGGTCTTGGCGTCGATGGGCTGCAGCACGGCTTGGCGTCCCGTCTGCTCACGAGCGGCCTGGAGGACGGCCTCGGTTTCGACCTTGGTAACGGCGACGAGGAGGACGTCAGCCCGGGGTTTCATAGGCTGAAGGTGCCGGGGTTTCGGGCGTCAGGCAAGCCTCCGGTTCAGTGGTTGCATTGCGCTCCACCACACATGGTACAGGACGAAAACCACAGATGGACACAGATGCACACCGATTCCGAAACGAGGTGAGGAGTCGGCGTGACGGACCCGGGTCCCCGGACAAAGACCGGCCTCGGGGGTCTCCCGAACCGCGATTGCTTCGGCCTTATCTGTGTCCATCTGAGTCCATCTGCGGTTTCGATCGAGTGGGTATGGCTCAGAGCCGGTTTGTGCGCGCCGTCCCCCTGGGCCAGCGGCGCTAACGAGGCTCGAGCCGCGTGCCTTCCCCGCGATGGAGAAGAAGGCCTTCGAGGGGCGACGCACCCTGGCCTCTTTTTCCGCGTGAGGAATAGCCGGCATCCCGCATCTAATTCTCGAACCGAAGTCCTAAGTCGAAACGATGAACGACCTCCGCTACGCCGTCCGGATGCTGCTGAAGAATCCCGGCTTCAGCACCGTCATCCTGCTCTCGCTGGCTCTGGGCATCGCGGCGAACACGGCGATGTTCAGCTTTGTGGACGCGATCATTCTTCGCCCGTTGCCACTGCCGGAGCCGGAGCAACTGGTGAAGCTATGGGGAACGCTTCCGAACTCGGATCGCTCGCCCGTGCCGGCTTCCGACTTCCTCCAATGGCGGCAGCAAAGCCAGTCGTTCCAGCAAATGGTAGCGCTGGCCGGAGGCAGCGCCGTGCTGGCCGAAGGGGACCAACTCGAAAAGGTGCGAGGGTGGCGGATCACCCCAGAGTTCTTCCCTCTGCTCGGCTTCCGAACCGCGCTCGGACGTCCGTTGGTGCCCGCGGACTGCGACCCGGCGGAAAGCAAGGTGGTGGTGCTGACGCATCGATTTTGGGAGCGTCGATTCCATGCGGACCCCCACATCGTCGGTCGCACGGTCCTATTGAACCAGCAGTCTCACGTCGTTGTGGGAGTGCTCACGCCGGAAAGCACCTTCGACCTCGGCCAGCGGGATATCTATACCCCACTGGTTTTAGATCCGGCCACCCGCCGGGAGCAGGTGGTTGTCCTGGGACGACTCAAGCCCGGGATCAGCCAGGCAGCGGCCCAGTCAGAAATGAATGTCATTGCCCGCCAGATCGAGCCGGCATTCCCGGACACTCACGACGACCGGGGTGTCAATCTCGGGCCGCTCGAGGGGTGGTTCGGCAGCCCGGCGGAAGAAAAGTACTCGGTGCTCGTCGTCTTCGCCGCCGTCGTTTTCGTCCAGCTTATTGTCTGCGCCAACGTCGCCAATCTGCTGCTGGCGCGAGCGACCACTCGGGAAAAGGAGATGACGATTCGCGCCGCGCTCGGAGCCAGCCGAGGTCGCTTGACGCGGCAGTTGCTGACGGAGGGTCTGCTGCTGTCGCTGATCGGGGGCGCTCTGGGAACGGTCTTGGCGGTGTGGCTGGCCGGAGCCCTGACGCCGTGGATGCCGCCGTCCCCGCTGCGGGTGGCTCAACCGGTCGCCCTGAATGCCCGGGTGTTCGGCTTCACTCTCGGCGTGTCGATCCTGACGGGAATGCTTTTCGGGTTGGCCCCGGCGTGGCAGATGAGGAATCCCAACCTGAATGAGTTTCTCAAGGAAGGCGTCCGTGGCACCTGCGGAGCGCGGCGACATTGGCTGCGCAGCCTGCTCGTGGTCGCGGAAGTGGCGCTGGCGCTGGTGCTGTTGGTCGGAGCGAGCCTGATGGTGCAAACGATCTGGCGCCTGAATCGGATCGCACCGGGTTTCGAGCCCCGGAACCTGGGCATGCTCTACATGGCGTTGCCCCGAGAGAAATCTCGCGACGACCGGCAGAGGACGGCGTTTTATCAGGAGGTAGTTGAGCGCGTCCAATCGGTTCCCGGCGTGCAACACGCGGCCATCACCACCCTGTTCGCCTACGGTGCCGGCGGTCCCATTTCCGTTGCCGGCCGCCCGCTGCCGTCGTTGACCGACCGTCCCCACGCGGAACTCGAGGCGGTCAGCCCGGATTGGTTGGCGACGTTTGGCATCCGGCTTCTGCGAGGTCGCACCTTCTCGATTCAGGATACTGCCCATTCGACCCGGGTTGCGCTCATCAATCAACATCTGGCGCAGCGGTTCTTCGCTGCGGCCAATCCCGTCGGCGAACACTTGCTCTTGGACCCGCCCGATGGGGGTGAGGGGAAAACCGGCGCGCCAGTCCTGTGGGAAATCGTTGGGGTGATTCCCAACGTGAAGGGGCCAGGCGTCGTGACAGAAGAATCGATTATCTATGTCCCGTTCACGCAGTATCCGACGGCAGGCGCTGGTTTGGCCATCCGCACGGCAGGCGATCGCCGTAGCCTGGTCAGCGCCCTACGGAAGGAAATCGGCAGAATCGATCCGGATATATTGGTCGATAACTTCGATACGGTGGAGCGAATTCTCTATCGGTCGAGAGGCTTTGAACGCCAGCAGGCGTGGCTGCTGAGCGGCACGGCGGCGCTAGCGCTCGTGCTGGCGGCTGTGGGAATCTACGGCGTCATGGCCTATGCCATCAGCCAACGAACGCGGGAGATCGGGATTCGCCTGGCGCTCGGGGCGCAGCGCGCCGAGGTGGTGGGGCTCGTCGTGTGGCAAGGGATGTTGCCCGTCGCGGCGGGCATGGCGCTGGGAGTCGGGGGCGCATGGGCCCTGACGCGGGTCATCAGCAGCCTGCTTTACGGGGTGAGCGCCAACGATCCCCTGACCTTCACCGGGGTGGCGGTGCTGCTGGCGTTTGTCGCGTTGCTGGCTTGTTATCTCCCGGCCCGCCGGGCGGCGAACGTCGATCCGATGCTGACGCTGAGACACGAGTGATCTGTGAATCGGGACGACAGACAAGCGCGCAAGACGACAAGCCGAGTTCCACCAGGAGAAATCGTGCAAACGCTGATTCAAGATCTCCGCTACGGAATCCGGATGCTGTCCAAGAACCCCGGCTTTACCGTCGTGGCCGTGCTCACGCTGGCGCTGGGCATTGGGGCGACGACGGCCATTGTCAGCGTGGTGCGGGCCACGCTATTGGCTCCCTTGCCGGTGCGGCATCCGGAACGGCTGGTGCAGATCTGGGCCGTGCGGCAGGACGGTTATCGCATGCCGGGGCTGGATCTGCGAGCGATCGAGGGGTTGCGCCAACCAACCAATCTCTTCCAGCGCATGGTCACCTACGAACGGGACGTCCAGATGCTGGCCGGTGACGGCCTCCCCGAAAAGATTCGCGGCGTGCGGGTTTCCCCCGAGTTCTTCTCGCTGCTCAACGTGCGCCCGGAGCGGGGCCGCGGGTTCACTGCCGATGAGGCCAGCGCCGGTCATGACGATGTCGTGATCCTGAGTCATTTGCTGTGGCAGCGTGCATTCGGCGGTGATCCGGCCATCGTCGGCCGTTCGATTCGCTTCGAGGAGGGCTCGCTAACGGTTGTCGGAGTAATGCCGCAGAGCTTCGCCTTTCCACCGTCTTCTTCGAGCGTCTTCCCAGAGGCCTCCACTACTTCTTACTGGCGGCCTCTGGGTTCGCGATATCTCCCCGTAGTGATGAATATCGGCGTGATTGCCGAACTGCGAGAAGACGTCCAACCGCGGCAGGTGCAAGTTTGGCTCGAGATTCTGCAACAGCGTCTCGCCGCGGATCAGCCCTTGGATTATGAGGAGTATCGCTTCGAAGTCCAACCCCTCCGCGACAGCTTTGCCACCCCGTTCCTGCGGCGGACACTCTGGGTGTTGTTTGGCGCCATCGCCCTGGTGCTGCTCATCGCCAGCGCTAACCTCGCCAACCTGCAGTTCGCGCGGATGGCGACCCGCCTGCAGGAAATCGCCGTCCGGGCGGCGCTGGGCGCTGGGCGCTGGCGGCTCTCCCGGCAGTTGCTCACCGAAAGCCTCCTGCTGGCGGCGGTCGGAGGTCTGGCCGGTCTGGCCGTCGCCGTCCTCGGCATCAAGTGGCTGGTCGAGTTGCTGCCACCGGGACTCCCGAGACTAAAGCCGATTTCGCTGGACCTCGGCGCACTGGCTGTCGCGGCGGGGGTGACGCTCGCCACTGGTCTCGCGTTCGGATTGTTGCCGGCCTGGCGAGGTGGGCGCACCAGCCTCAGTGCGGCGCTCAAGCTCAGCGCGGCTACGACCACCCAGGGCCGGCGGGGGCTCTGGCTCAGCCGGGCGCTAATCGCAGGTCAGGTGGCGCTGGCGGTGGTGTTGCTCGGGGGTGCGGGCCTCATGGTCCGCAGCGTGGTGGCGTTGCTGACGGTGGACCCGGGCTTCGACCCTCGCGGGGTGGTGAATTTTACCCCGCAGTTCGATGCCGACCAACTTCCAAGCGCGGCGGCTTTCGAGACCGGCGTTCGGCAGCGCGTGGCTTCGGTGCCCGGCGTCGAAGCGGTGGGTCTGTGGTTCCTGGGCAATGAGGTGGAAGTTGCCTCCGGGGCGGACGGCAGGCCGGTGAGATTGACGGAGATTTGGGTGGGCGTGGAAGCCGCCGATCCGCTACGCGTGCTGCGGGTGCCGCTGAAGCGTGGGCGGTGGCTGGGGCGATCCGACGCGGGCGGAGGGGTCGTGCCTGTGCTGGTCAGCGAGTCAGCGGCGGGTCGCTTATGGCCGGGTGGAGACCCTGTGGGCAAACGACTTTGGGGCACCGGCACAAACCCAGCGTCCCAGTTCGAGGTCGTGGGCGTGGTCGGTGACCTGCGAATGGAGCGCTATGATCTCGCGCCAGAGCCGACGGTTTATCGGCCGGTGGTCGCGACGCCCGAGTTTGACCGCGCAGGGACTCTGATCCTGCGAATCGCTGCCCCCTACGCCGCCGTGCAGAAGGGCATCGAGCGCGAGCTGAAGGTCGCCGGCGCCAACAAGGCGCGTCCACTGGTCGTGCATTGGGACCAATATCTCTACGATGGGACAGCCGGACATCGGACCCTGATGCGGTATCTCGTCCTGTTTGCGCTGGTTGGCTTGTTCCTGGCGGCGCTCGGACTTTATGGCGTGCTGGCCTTCAGCGTGGCTCGCCGGACCCGGGAGATTGGCATCCGGCGGGCGCTGGGGGCCAGACCGTCCGACGTGTTCCTCCTGATCCTGGGCCAGGGCATGGTGGCGGCGGCGCTCGGGGCCATGGTGGGCATGGTCGGAGCGATCCTGGGCACACGGTTGCTTCGGGCGTTCCTCTTTGGCGTTACGCCCCAGGATCCGCTGACGCTGATCGGCGTAGCTCTGTTGCTCAGTGCGGTAGCTCTGCTGGCCTGTTGGTGGCCCGCCCGACGTGCGGCCCAGGTCGATCCCCTCGAGGCGCTAAGATGCGAGTGACTCCCGAGCACGTTCAAGAAGGAGTTCCGTCCGGGGCTGACAGGGGTGGCGCGGCACGATTCGTTCCTGACGTTGTCTGTCGAGATGGGCCCGCCGTTCAAATCATCTTGTCGGATTTCGCCGGTCGGCGGCACTTTACAGGCAGAGAATGACAGACATGCGAACATTGCTCGCTGAGTATGCCACGAAGGGCTCGGAACCCGCCTTTCGCGAAGTGGTCGAGGGTTACATCAACCTGGTCCATGCGACGGCGGTGCGGTTGGTGGACGGGGACACGCATCGGGCCGAGGATGTCGTGCAGACGGTGTTTTCGGATCTGGCGCGGCTGGCCGGGACGCTTTCCCCGGAGGTGATGCTCGGAGGCTGGCTGCACCGGCGCACCTGCCACGTCGCCGCGAGTGTGATGCGCAGCGAGCGCCGTCGTCAGAACCGTGAAAGAGAGGCCGCCGAGATGAATGTGCCGCAAGACCCCGCAGGGGCCAGCTTCGAGCAGATCGCGCCCGTGCTGGACGAGGCGATCAATCAATTGGGCGCCGAGGATCGGGCCGCCATTACGCTGCGCTTTTTCGAAGGGCGTGACTTGCGCTCGGTCGGCGAGGCGCTGGGGAGCAATGAAGACGCGGCGCAGAAACGCGTCGCGCGTGCCCTGGACAAGCTTCGCGGATTGCTGGCACGCCGGGGCGTCACCGCTTCGGCAGGAGTGCTGGCGAGTGCCTTGGGCGCGCAGGCGGTGACCGCCGCGCCTGCCGGCCTGGCGGCCACCGTTTCCAGTGCAGCTCTGGCGAGCGCCGCCACCGGGGGTGGCGTCGGCCTTTCCCTTCTCAAACTTATGGCCATGACCAAACTCAAGATCGCAGTCGGCGCGGTGGTGGTCGCTGGCGTCGGGACCACCCTGGTACTCGAACATCAAGCCGTGAGCCGGCTGCGCGACGAGAATCGGGCGCTGGAACAGCAGGTTGCGCAACTGAGTCCACAGGCGGAAGGGCGTTTGAGCCCGTCCGCCGTCAGAACTCCAGGCGACGACCCCGCCTCGCTTCGGGAGGAACAGCTCCGGGACTTGAACCGGCTCCGGGGCGAGGTCGGCGCCCTACGCCAACAGCCGAACGACCTCGCGCGCCTCCGGGCCGAGAACCGCGAATTGAAAGCCGCGACCGACGAACCCGACGACCCGGCCGAAGCCGAGTTCAAGGAGCAAACGAAGATGCGGATGACTCACCTGAAGCAATGGGGTTTGTCCTTCCACCTGTATGCCCGCGACCACAACGATCAGTACCCCGAGACGTTCGAACAAGCCGCCGGCGTCCAGGGTTCGGAAGAGTTGCTCGGGTTCGACACCAATCATTTCGAGATCGTTTATCGTGGCAGCACAGCGGGCATCGCGGATCCCGGCAAGACGATCATCTTCCGGGAGAAACAGGCACGGCGTTCCCCCAAAGGCGACTGGGTCAGGGTTTACGGCATTGCCGATGGCCACGTCGAGGCCCACACCGAACCGGACGAGGCCGGCTTCGCGGCCTGGGAGAAAGACCGCGTGGTCACTGCTCCCTAGGCTCAGGCACGATTCAATCGAAACCACACAGATGGACACAGATGAGAGGCGTGGAATCACCATGGTAGATGCTCTTTCAGGACGGCAATGTCCGATGAACTGGATTGGCCGGAACGTTGGCCCATTTCGCTCCGGAATCTGCGTCCATCAGCGTCCATCAGTGGTTGTTTTGCGGCGTCCCCGCAGCTAAGTCCGCACACCCCATCACTCATCCCATGACCAAACTCGGAATCGCAGTCGGTGCCCTCGCGGTGGTCAGCGTCGCGACGGCTTTTCTGCTCGAACATCAGGCGCAAGCCCGGCTGCGCGAACGGAACCAGGCGCTGCGCCAGCACGTCGAACATCTGGCCCGGCTCAAGGCCGGGAGCCGCCCTCTTTCCCCGCTGGTGTTGCAGTCGCACCTCACGTCGTCGCTGCCGGGGGACCAATGGCAGGAATTGCTCCGGCTGCGCGGCGAGCTCGGGGTGCTGCGCCAGGAAAAGGTCGAGGTCGTCCGGTTGCAGGCCGACAACTCCCGGATGCGGTCGAACTGGGTTGAGCAAATCCTCGGCGGCAAGAAGCTCAGCCTCGAACAGGTGGCACCCTACCTGAAGGCGAACCAGCGCAGCGCCGAAAGCCTGATCGCCGCCTCGCACCTGACCGGAGACCTGAGCCTGCTGCGGGAAGCGGTGGAGAAGTACCCCAACGACCCGCACGTGAACTTCGCCGCCTGCTTCGCGTTAAAAGACGAGACGAACGCCGCCGAGCACCGCCTGCGATTGGAGGCGCTCAAGGAGTCGGCGCCCGACAACGCGCTGGCGAACTATCTCTCCGCCCAGGATTATTTCAAGTCGGGTCAGCGGGATCAGGCCGTGCAGGAACTCATGGCCGCCTCGGGCAAGCCCAGGTTTCAGGACTACTACTCCGATTTCGTGCCGAACGCCGAAGCAGCCTATCAGGCGGCAGGGCTTTCGAGCCTCGAGGCAGCGCTGGCCGCCTCCGGGCAGCCGCTGCCGCAACTGGCGGCACTGAAGGGCCTGGGCCAAAGCCTGGCGGACTTGGCGACGCTCTACCGGCAGGCGGGTGACGAGGCTTCGGCTGGGGCGGCGTTGCAGATGGGCGTGGCGCTCGGCCGCCAGCTTGGCGAACCGGCTCCGCAGGGTACCGTCATCAGCCAGTTCGTGGGCATGGCCATCGAACGCCAGATCCTGGGAACGCTCGACCCGACGAGCCCCTATGACGCCGCCGGTCGTTCCGTCCAGGATCGCCTCGATGAACTGCTCCGGGAACGCGAGGCGATCAAGGCGCTGTTCCAACAAGGCGAACGCCTCCTGCGCACCCTTCCGGAGCCGGCGCTGATCAGCTACTACAATCGGATGCGAACCTCCGGCGAGTTGGAGGCGATGCGTTGGGTGGTGAACCGGGAGGGCCACCCCTGACCGTCGGCCCACCTTGGGCAGGCGATGCTGCGTCGGCAGGGGGCCGGATCAGGTGCCTTCCGGAAGCTGGCTCCACGATCCTCGAACCGCACATTGCGACCCTGAACCCATGCCCCACATGAATTCTGGACGGAACATGAATGGAATGGCGGTTCTGGCCTTTATGATCCGCCCTGAATTCATGTGGAGGTTCACGGGAAGCGACAAGAGTGCCGGCATGGCAAGTGGCGCGACACGTTTCGCTGGCGGCACTGTCGATTCAGTGACGCACAAATGAGCGATGAACCGGAACGCCGCAATCATCCTGTTCGCAGGCTTGGTGGTCACGGCGTGGTTTATCCATGATCGCGGCCGCCAGGCTGCCCCCCCGGCGTCAGCGGAGTCGAGCGCCCCGGTTTCGACCCGGCTGGTGCGGAAGCCACGCCTGCCCGCGCCGCGAATGACGGTCACGGCTGCACCAGCCGAACCACAGGCCGATGACTCACGTCCCACCAACCTGCTGGCTCGCTTGCTGAAGGACGGCGACGCGCTCACGCTGCGGCGCGAGCAGGTCGAGCCCTACCTCCAGGCGAGCCACCGCAGCGCCGAAAGCTTGCTGGCTGCCTTCCGGGTCACCAACGATCCGGCGCTCTTGCGGGAAGCGCTCGAGCAACATCCCAACGATCCGCAGGTGAATTTCGCCGCCTGCTTTGCCCTCAAGAACGAGATGTCCCCGGGAGAGCGCCGCCAGCGGCTGGAGGCCTTCAAGCAGTCGGCGCCGGACAACGCGTTGGCGAACTACCTCTCCGCGCAAGACCACTTCCAGTCCGGCCAGAGCGATCAGGCCGTGCAGGAGTTGGTCGCGGCGGTGAGCAATCCGCGGTTCCGGGACTATTCGAGTGACTTCGTTCAGAACATCGAAGAGGCCTATCGCGCGGCGGGCTACTCGGAAGGCGAGGCCAAAGCGGCGGCGGCGTACGCGTTGCCGCTTCCGCAGTTGGCGGAGTTAAGGCGCCTGGGCCAAAGCCTGGGAGAGCTGGCCATTCTCTACCGGCAGGCGGGCGACGAAGCGTCGGCGCAAGCCGCCTTGCAGATGGGCGTGGCCCTGGGCCGTCAAGTCGCTGAACCTTCCGGATCGAACTACTTGATCCATGACCTGGTGGGCCTGGGCATCGAACGCCAAATCCTCGAGCGGATGGACCCCGGCAGTCCGTACGACACCGTCGGGCGGACGGTGCAGGACCGGCTCGGCGAACTCGCCCAGCGTCGGGAGGAAATCCGGGAACTCCAAGGAGCTGTAGATCCGGATGGGCGTTGGGATTCGCTGGCTGGGGTGCTGCAGTCGCTGTCCGAGCAGGATCTGATCAGCTTCTTCGACCGCATCAAGGTGTCGGGTGAGCTCGAGGCGCTCCGATGGGCGCGGACCCGGCTCGGCGGGCGGTGAACGGTGAAACGGGGAGGGCAGGTGGCTTCGGCAACACCGTGCAGGATAAAGCTGGCCGAGGGGATCAGGTAGGTGACCGGTGAGGATCCGCTTTTTCAGCCCTTTTGAGGTTGCTTCGGCTGAGCAGCCGAGGCCGGTAGGCTTTGGAGCCAAATGTAGAGGCGCACCATCCTCAGATTGAACACGTACTCTCCCCGGACATCGCCCGAGCGTAGCACTTTCAACGTCTTCATCTTCTGAAGGAAGTTATTGAACTTCCGTTTTTCAGTCTCGGTCAATCCCTCCTCGACCTGACGCTTGTTGAAGGCCATCAAATCCGGTCCCTGGACCGCAATCTTAGTGAGGATGGATCGGTAGTCCGTGCTTCTGAGGGCCCGGTAAACTTGCTGGTCCACGTACTTCTTACCCACTTCATCGGCCGCCACAACCACTGCATTGATCGCGTCCGCTTGGTTAACCACGCCGTCCGTGTCCTGCCAGTATGCCATGTCACCCACGACATGCATGATCTTGGGGAAACCAGCAGAGTAGTGGCACATCATCTTGAGGGCGTCGTCCGTCACGGACATGCCGGCCGAGGCAAACGCTTTGCCGAAGAACTCCTGCATCTCCAAATCGGTCATCGGGGTGATCTCGACCACATCGAAGATACGGTCGATCGGCTGATGGTGGGCAATCATCTCGCGCCGGCGCTCTTCCACGCCGCACAGGGCCAGCAATAAGGGCACTTGCTCCCGGGCCATGGCGTTCGTGTCCACCAAGCCTTTGATGAAATGCGAGAACTTCGGATTCGCGGTGATGCCGTTGATCTCGTCCAGCACCACGAAGATGCCCTTGACGCCGGTGTCTCTGAGACGAGCGTAGACCTCGCCGAAGAATGGCAGGATGCCGTTGGCGATCGAGGGCGCATCTTTCCGCAACTGCTCCACATGCACCGTGAAGCCGAACAACGACTGTTCGCCAATGTACTTCCCCAGCCAATTGCGAATCCTCTCGGAGCGGCCCGCCTCAAAGGCGCCAGACCGAAGGGTCGCTTCCAGCACTCGCATCGCGACCTCATCGATCGTCTCCGCACCGCCGACCGGGACGTAGATCGGATGCAAGCCGTGCTGCCTTTCCGCCACTGCCTGGAGGAATCCAGCGATGGAACTCTTGCCGATTCCGTACTCACCCTGAATGAAAACTGCCACTGGTTTACCGGCGGCTACCTGTGCCGAACCGCGCGTCGTGACACGATCGATCTGCGCCTTCCTTCCCACGAACAGCTCCACGGGCACGGGTTGGCCCGGATAGAAGGGGCTTTTGCCTTTTGGATTTAGTGTGCCGTTCATAAAGCGTTTTTCAGGTTTGCAGGTGGGAAGATACAAGCCGGCCAGGAAGCACGCCGCAAGGAGATTCCCTTGTTGTCTCAAGCGGCTTGCCGACGCGGCAGTCCTTGCCCTGCTGCAACCCGTGCTCCGGCGGCAGACCCTCGCGCTTTTCTTCGATGATGGCGAGCGGGATGGGTTCGGTGGCCTGGCTCCAGCGGGCGGCGCAACACGTAGTCCGTGCGGCCTTTGGCGCGGCGCTGGCCCTTGCCATAAAGGATGTCCACGGGATCTGCGGTCTCCTCGATGCGGACGTCGGAGCGAAGCCAGCCGCGCGCTTCGAGCGCTGGATCGATGAGTTCGAACCTCGTCTGCGCTTCGTTCCGGGACATCTCGCAGGATCATTGCCGGCCCGGGAGTCTCGGGAAAGGCGAATCTTCGATGCCAAGGCCGGAGCCTGCCTCGGCACGGGCCGGTAGCGGCGCGGGGCTGGAATACTTAAGCTGAAGCCCGGACGGCGCTGGGGCAGGGAACGAAAATCGGCGCGCTACCGGGCTCCGGGATCGGCCTTCTGCCGTTCCAGCTTGCCCAGAGCGCCGGCAAGGTTGGCCTGGTCGCGCTCGGCGTCCTTCGCCTTGCCGTATTGCAGGGCGAGCCGGTAGTGCGCGACGGCTTCCGGAAGCTGCCCACGTGCTTCCAGGAGAACCGCCAGGGTACAATGGGCGTCCGCCAGGATTGGATCGAGCTCGAGGGCGCGACGGTAATGCGCGATGGCTTCCTCGGTCCGACTCGACAACTGGGCGGCCAGTCCGGCTTCGTACCGCACCTTGGCGATGTCGGGACCCAGTTTGGCGGCCTGGGCGCCTGCCCGGTAGGCTTCCTCGCGTTTGCCGGCCCAGCCCAGCGTCTTGCACAGGTTCATGAGCGCCAGGCTGTGCGCCCGGGTGTCGATGCGGCTTTCCACCTCCCGGGTCACGCGCTCGATGACCGTGGAGTCCCAGGAAGGCCGCGCGATTCCTTCCTGCTCCATCGTTTTGATGATTTCCAGCGCCAGCAGCCGGTAGCCTTCGATCGTGAGGTGCACGTGATCGAGAAACATATGCGCATCGGGGATGCCGTGTTCCGACCGGGCCTCCACCACTGGTGCAAAGTCCACCAGGGGGACCTGACGCTCCGCCGCCACCTGGGACAGCATCTCGCGGATCGGGCTGGGTGCTCGCAACGGGCATACGTCCTCGTCGCGGGCGCGTTCGTAGGCTGCCTTCGCCTCGGCAAAACGCCCCAGCTTCTCGAGCACATGGCCCCGCACGAAGTGCAGGTCCGCCGGCAGGTCATCGATGGCCGCGGCCTCCGCCAGCGCCGCCAGCGCATTCGTCGGTGCGGCGCTGGCGTAGTAGTCTTCCCGCGCCTGTTTGAACAACTCGAGCCAACGCCGTCCATCCGCCTCGCTGAGCCCTGGGCGACGCTCGCTCTTGAACGGAGACGCCTCCTTCAGGTTGGAGAGCGGCGTGACAAAGATGACGCGCGCGCCGACGGAGCGGGCGAGGTCCACCATGCGAGCCAGGTTGAGCCGGTATTGCTGGTATGCCTGCTCGCGGTGCAACGCATCCCGCGTGTAAGCCGTCGGGCCGCGGGTGTTATCCAGCAGCGTAACCGGCTCGTCCGGCCACTGGGCGGGCGGTGCTCCTGGGCCGCGCGGTGTGCGGCGGAGCGAGGCCACCCCTCGTTTGATCAGGGTCGCCGACCGTGAATGGCGGGCGAGGCGGGCCAGCGCCCGGACCACGCCCGGAGCTTGCGTGACCTGCCCATGAATGCGCCGCTCGAGGAACTCGTTGTGGCCCGAGTAAATGACGAACAGGTCCGGTTGGTAGCGGATGAGTTCCTGCATGAGCCGAACCACCCGCTCGCTCCCGTAGCTGATGCCGCCGGCGTTGACCAGTTCCCAGCGACGATCCGGCGCCATCGCCGGCAGCAACGCCCTGAGCCAGCCATTGAACGAGGTCGGGTCGCTGTAGGGATGACCGTAGGTGGTGGATCCGCCCATGGAAAAAACCCGGAACGTGCCGGCCCCTTTGTCTTTCGGAAACTGCTGCGGGTTGAAGAAGTCCAGCCGGTTCCGGGCCGTGACCAGGAGCACCTGGCCGTCCGGATTTCTCTGCTCAACGAACAGCGGCGTCTGGGACGAGAACCCGACGGAGGGATCGTTTTCCTCGAGTTCGGGTCGAACTCCGAACAGGGCCAGCACGCCTTCCAGGACGACTCCCATCAGACCAAGGGCAAGCACCGAGAACACGATCTTTTTCCCCAGAGAGAGCCGGAGCTTCGTCGCTGCCTCGCTCGAGGTCAACCGACCGGACCGGGGAGGCGGTGACGCGAATGAGGCAGGTTTTGCTTTCGCCTTCTTTGCCACGGGATGCCGTCCAGACTCAGAACTCCGCGCTGCCGGGCGTGCGGGCGAAGGGGATGACGTCGCGGATGTTGGCCACGCCGGTCAGGAACATCAGCAACCGCTCGAACCCGAGACCGAAGCCGGCGTGCGGCACGCTGCCGTAGCGTCGCAGATCCAGATACCACCCGTAGTCCTCCTCGCGCAGTTTCTGGAACCGCATGTTCTCGCGGAGCTGATCCAGGCGCTCCTCGCGCTGCGAACCGCCGATCACCTCGCCAATGCCGGGCACCAGCACGTCCATCGCCGTGACGGTATTGCCGTCGTCGTTCAGCCGCATGTAGAAAGGCTTGATCTCGCGCGGATAGTTGAAAACCGTGACCGGCGATTTGAAGTGTTCCTCGGTCAGAAACCGCTCGTGTTCGGACTGGAGGTTCAGGCCGTATTCGACCGGGTACTCAAACGCCTTGCCCGTCTTCTTCAGAACCTCGATTGCCTCACTGTACGGCACGCGCTGGAAGGGGCGCTCGACCACGAATCGCAACCGCTCAAGGACGCCTTTATCG
>Ga0315274_10003306_pt1 | contig 24034 bp, 18 predicted proteins | sample YL17G02_20_MG_FD_203700 | JGI IMG/M metagenome (GOLD analysis project Ga0315274, IMG submission 203700) | Sediment microbial communities from Yellowstone Lake, YNP, Wyoming, USA - YL17G02_20 | ecosystem: Environmental > Aquatic > Freshwater > Lake > Sediment | place: USA: Wyoming | collected...
CTTGCCCATGACGGCGAACGGGACGGGCTCGGCCTCGTGCGTCCGCAGGTCCAGGGGCGTCTCGTGGTCGGGCGCGACCAGGATCCGCCAGTCCGGACCGCCGGCGGCCAGCGCCTCGAGCAGGGGGCCGACCACCTCGCGATCGACCGCTTCGAGGGCCCGGACCTTCTCGCGGGCGTCGCCGTTGTGCCCGGCCTCGTCGGTGGCCTCCACGTGGACGAGCACGAGGTCGTGATCGGCCAGGGCCTCGACGGCGGCGCGGGCCTTGCCGGCGTAGTTCGTGTCGTAGTAGCCGGTCGCGCCCTCGACCTCCAGGACGTCCCAGCCGATGAGTTTGGCGATGCCCCGCACGAGATCGACGGCCGCGACGGCGGCCCCGCGCAGGCCCCAGCGCTCGGCGAAGGGCTGGAGCGACGGCTGCCGGCCCTCGCCCCAGAGCCAGACCTGGGTGGCGGCCATCTCGCCGAGGTCGCGGCGGACCTGGTTGATCGGGTGCTCGGCGAAGATCTCGCGCGATGCCGCCATCAGGTCCTTCAGGCGGGCCGCGTTCTTGCCGCGCGGCAGATACCGCTTCATGCGACGGCCCATGATGTCGTGCGGCGGATGGGTCGAGACCTTGAACTTCTCGCCGCGGACCACGACCAGGTGCCGATAGCCCACGCCGGCGTGGAACTCCAGCGCCGGGCTCCCGAGGCGCTTCGCGAGCGCCTCGATCAGGACCTCGGCCTCCTTCGTCGTGATGTGCCCGGCCGAGTAATCGACCATCTCCTCATCGGCCACCGTGACAAGGTTGCACCGAAAGACCCAGTCGTCGGGGCCGATCTCGATGCCGCGCGCGGCGGCCTCCAGGGGCGCGCGGCCGGTGTAGGACGTGGCAGGGTTGTAGCCGAGGAGGCTCAGGATCGCCACGTCGCTCCCGGGCGCCATGCGGGGGGGCACCATGCGCACCGTGCCCAGCCGCCCTTCGCTCGCGATCCGGTCCATGTGCGGGTGGCGCGCGACGTCGAACACGGTGCGCCCCCCGAGCAGGGCCGTCGGCCGGTCGGCCGCGCCGTCCGGGATGACGATCGCATACTTCACCTGGCCGCCTCCTCGCCCGGTTCAAGCATGCGGATGCCGACCGCGCGGCCGACGAGGGCGGGCAGCCGCCGGACCTCCTCGATGGCCGAAACGAAACTCCCTTCGGGCGCGCGGTGCGTCGTGACCACCACCGGCACGCTGGCCGGGTCGGACGACTCCTCCTGGAGGACCGAGGCGACGCTGATCCGGTGCCGGCCCAGGATGCCCGCCAGGGAGCCCAGAACGCCCGGCTCGTCCAGGACGTCGAACCGCAGGTAATAGCGCGTCTCGACCTCGCGTATCGGCTTGACGGGCATGGCGGCGCTGCGGCCCGCGAGCCACGCCACGCTCTCGAACGTCGTGCCCGCGCGCCCCAGCGCCGCGTCCACGAGGTCCGCCACGATGGAACTGGCCGTCGGCATCTGCCCGGCGCCGGGACCGTAGTAGAAGGTGTCGCCGACCGCGTGACCGCGGACGAGCACCGCGTTGTAGGCCTCCGCGACCGTGGCCAGCGGGCTGGACTTCGGAACGAACGTCGGGTGCACGCGCAGGCTCAAGGACCCGTCGATGACGCGGCCGATGGCCAGGAGTTTCAGGACGTAGCCGAGGCGGCCGCCGAAGGTGATGTCCTGCGGGTCGACGCCGGCGATGCCCTCGACGTAGACGTCTTCGAGCCGCACGCGGGTCCCGAACGCCAGGCCGCCCAAGATCGCCAGTTTGTGCCGCGCGTCCTCGCCCGAAACGTCCAGATGCGGGTCCGCCTCGGCGTAGCCCCGGGCCTGGGCCTCCCGGAGGGCCTCCTCGTACGACGCCCCGGTGGAGGTCATCCGCGTGAGGATGTAGTTGCAGGTGCCGTTCAGGATGCCGATGACCTCGCGGATGCGGTTGGCGACCAGGCCGTCGCGAATGGCCCGGATGATGGGGATGCCGGCGGCGACGGAGGCCTCGAAACTGATGGAGCGGTGCGCCTCGCGCGCGGCCGCGAACAGTTCGGGTCCGCGCTCCGCCAGGGCGGCCTTGTTCGCCGTGACGACGTCCTTCCCGGCGGCCAGCAGCCGCTTCATCAGGTCCACCGCGAAGGTAGTTCCCCCGACGGTCTCGACGGCGATGCGGACTTCCGGGTCGCCGATGGCGCGCTCGATGTCGTCCGTCAGGACGCCGGGCGGCACCTGGACGTCCCGGGGACGCGCCAGGTCGACGTCGCACACGTGCCGGAGCACCAGGCGGCACCCGGTCGCCGCGGCGAGGCGGTCTCCCTCCTCCAGAAGAAGCCGCACCACGCCCGACCCGACGGTGCCGAAGCCGATGACGGCTACGCCGACGGTCTTCATGCCGACCTCGCAAGCCCCTGGAGCCGATCTCGAAGCGCCGACCGGGCCCGGCCGCCCGGATGCAAGAGCGGGAAGATACGCCAGGAGGGGCCCGTCTTCAAGCGAAAAAGGCCGGTCGCCGCCGGCCGCCCGCTTTGGCGGCAGGCCGCCAACTACCGCGGAACCCGGGCCGCGGCCCGCGGTTACAGATTGTGCGAACCCCCGGGGATGGGTCTTGACGGTCGGTCGGTCGGCCGGTATCCTGTTGCGACTTCGGCTGCCCGGGTCGTGCCGGCTGGGCGTGCGCGGAACGCGCGAGTGATCCGGAAGCCTGCACCGAGAACCTCAAGGGAAGAGACGCAATTGGGGAAGAGAACCATGAGAACGATGTGGTGGGCCATCCTTGCCATGATTCCGCTCCTCGTGGCGGGGGCGATGCTGTCCCAGGGATGCCAGTCCGGCGGCACGCCGGAGCCCAAGCCCGCCGAGAGCGGCAAAGAGCAGGCCGCCGTCACGTCTGAGGACACCTCGGCCGGGACGAAGGAGGGTGCGGCCGAGGCGAAAGAGAGCGCCCCGCAGGCCGAGACGCCCATCCCCCCCGGCATGGAGGTGGTGAAGATCGCCCTTCCGAAGCCCCTGTTTGCGGGCACGCCCAAGAACATCAAGCCCCGGCCCACGCTCGAGAAGTACCAGGACAAGCGGGCGCCGTTCGTTGCCCCGAAGGGCACGACGAACGTCGCCCTTAAGAAGCCCGTCACTTCGAGCGATAAGGAACCCATCATCGGCGAGAACGAACTGGTGACCGACGGCGACAAGGAGGGGACGGACGGCAGTTTCGTCGAGTACGGCCCCGGCCTCCAGTGGGTCCAGATCGACCTCGGCGAGAAGTGCGAGATCTACGCCTTCGTCCTCTGGCACTACCATATGGAAGGGCGCGTCTACCACGACGTCGTCATCCAGGTGGCCGACGATCCGGACTTCATCGAGAACGTCCAGACGGCCTTCAACAACGACTTCGACAACTCCTCGGGCCTGGGCATCGGCAAGGACCTCGAGTGGATCGAGGGCTCCATCGGCAAACTCATCAAGGTCAACGCCGTCCAGGGGCGCTACGTGCGGCTCTACTCGAGGGGCAACACGTCGAACGATCAGAATCATTACATTGAAGTGGATGTCTACGGCAAACCCGCCAAATGAACCGCTCGCTCTGGGCGTTCGGCGCATGCGTCCTGGCCGTGGCATGCGGGGCCCTGGCGTTCCGCCTGCCGCGGCTGGGGCTGCGGCCGATGCACGGCGATGAGGCCAACCAGGCGCTCAAGGCGGGCCTCGAACTCCACGAGAACGGCGTCTACCGCTATGATCCCCACGACCACCACGGCCCCAGCCTCTACTACGTCACGCTGGCGGCCCTTCGCCTGAGCGGCGCCCGGACCTACGCCGAGTCCGGCGAGGGGGACTACCGCATCGTCCCCGTCGCCTTCGGCGTCGGCCTGGTCCTGCTGCTCCTCGGGGCGGGCGACGGCCTGGGCCGAGCGGCCGCGGTCGCGGCGGGCGTCCTGACCGCCGTCTCGCCCGCCATGGTCTTCTACAGCCGCTACTACGTCCAGGAGATGATGCTCGTCTTCTTCACCTTCGCCACGATCCTGGCCGCGTGGCGCTACGCGCGGACGGGCGCGGCGGCGTGGGCCCTGCTGGCGGGGGCCTGCATCGGCCTGATGCACGCCACCAAGGAGACGTGGGTCATCCACGGCGCCGCGATGGCAGCCGGCCTGGTCCTGGCGCGGCTCTGGACCCGTTGGCGCGAAGGTGCCGCGGCCCTGGCGCCGGCGCTGTCGCTGGTCCGGGGCCGGCACCTGGCCGCCGCGGCCGCGGCCGCCTTGGCGGTCGTCCTGGTGCTCTACTCGTCTCCGGGCCTGGAGCACAGGCCCGACGGCCTGCTGGTTCCGACGCTGGCCAACCTTCGCGGGCCGCTCGACTCGGTGCTCGCCTACGCCAACTATGCGGTCCGCGCGGGCGGGGCCGGCCTGCACGACCACCCGTGGCACTACTACCTGGGCACGCTCCTGTATACGAAGTACGCCGCAGGACCGTGGTGGAGCGAGGGCCTGATCCTGGCCCTGGCCGCCGTCGGCATCGTGGCAGCCCTCTCGGGCAGGGGCGTCTCCGATGCCGCGCGGCCGTTCGTCCGGTTCCTCACGTTCTACACGATCGTGCTGACGGCCTTGTATTCGGCCATTCCGTACAAGACGCCCTGGTGCATGCTCGCGTTTCTGCACGGGATGATCCTGCTGGCCGGGGTCGGCGTGGCGGCGCTGGTGCGCTGGATGCCCAGTGTGCTCCTCAAAGCGGCGGTGTGCGTGATCGTGGCGGCCCTCGCGGTGCAACTGGGCGGCCAGGCGTGGCGCGCGAGTTACCGGTACTACGCCGACGCCCGCAACCCCTACGTCTACGCGCACACGTCGACCGACGTGTCCACGCTCGTCCGCCTGGTGGACCGGCTGGCCCGCGTGTCGCCGGACGGCCGGGACATGCTGATCAAGGTCATCACGCCCGAGAACTACTGGCCGATACCGTGGTACCTGCGCCGCTTTCCCCGCGTCGGCTACTGGCACGAGGTGCCGGACGATCCGGACGCCGCCGTCGTGATCACGTCGCCCGAGGCCCAGCCGGCGCTCGACGCGCACCTGCGCGGCCGGTACGATAAACGGATGCTCTTCGGCCTGCGGCCGACCGTCGTCATGTCGGTGTACGTCGAGGAGGGGCTGTGGAAGGCGTTCCAGGAGGCGTTGTCGGCGCCCGGCACGGCGCCTGGCGGCGCGCAGCGGGAATGACGATGCCTGGACCTCGCATCTCGATCGCCGACCCGCCGCCGCAGGCGGCCGATCGGCCGCACCGCTTCTCGCACGAGGCGATGGCGACGGTCTTCGAGGTCCTCATCTACGGGCGCCAGGCCGAGTACGCCCAGCAGGCCGCGTGGGCCGCGTTCGACGAGGTCGACCGCCTGGAGGCCGAGTTGAGCCGGTTCCGCCCGGGCAGCGACATCCGGCGGATCAATGGGTCGGCGGCCGGCGGGCTCCTGCGCGTCAGCCTCGGCACGTACGAGTGCCTCCAGGTCGCCGCCCAGGTCCACGCCGAGACGGACGGGGCCTTCGACGTGACGGTAGGGTCGCTGATGGCCCTGTGGCAGCGCGCAGCCGAGGCCGGCGGCGAGCCGCCTTCGGACGAGGAACTCGCAGCCGCCCGCGCCCGCACGGGGATGGACCTGGTCGCGATCAACGCGGATGAGCCGGCCGTCGGCCTGAGGGTCGAGGGGGTCCAGATCGACCTCGGCGGCATCGGCAAGGGCTTCGCCGTCGACCGCATCCTCGACGTGATGAGGGAGTGGGAGATCGGCGTCGCCCTGGCGCACGGCGGCTTGAGCACGGTCCGGGCGATCGGTTCGCCGCCGGGGAAGACGGGCTGGCGCGTGACGCTGGGCGACCTCGAGGACGGCAGCGCGGACCTCGGCGCGGTCCGCCTCTCCGACCGCTCCGTGAGCGCCTCGGGCATCGCGCACAAGCGGCACATCATGGACCCTCGCTCGGGCCGGCCCGTCGAGGGGAAACTCGGCGCGTGGGCCCTGTGCGAGTCGGCCGCCGTCGCGGACGCCCTGTCGACCGCGTTCACCGTCATGTCGGTCGACGAGGTCCGGGCCTACACCCAGCGGCATCCAGAGGTGTCTGCCATCCTGGCCGTCCGGAAAGCCGGCGGCCGCGAGGTCGAGCGGTTCGGAACGTGGGACGCGTGAAGCCTTCGGCGGGTGCGCAGGCAAGAGCGCTCCAGAGGAGCGCAGGGAGGCTGACATGAAGGGCAAGGGAATCCTGGTGGTCGTGGCGGGCCTGGCGGCCTTGGTCGTCTCGTCGGCGGTGCGCGCCGAGGAGGCCAAGGCCCCCGAGGAGCCCACGGACGAGATCATGGGCGAGTACGCCGGCAAGTGCCGGGTCGGCGACGCGAAGGGCGATGCCGAGGCCAAGGTCATCGCCGAGGGCGACGGCAACTACCGTGCCGTGCTGCTCCCGAAGGTCGGCGGCGAGGACGCGAAGGAGATGCGCATCGAACTGGTGGGCAAGGCCGAGGGCAAGCGGGTGGCCCTGGCCGGCAAGGTCGGCGACGCCGAGTGGAAGGGCACGATCGAAGGCGGCGAGCGCCTCGTCGCCGAGTCCAAGGACGGCGAGTTCGACCTGAAGTTCACCGTCCGCAAGTCGCCGACCCTCGGCCAGAAGCCGCCCGCGGGGGCCGTCGTCCTTCTTCCGCTCAAGGAAGGCGAGCCGCCCTCGCTCGACGCGTGGGAGAACCGCCAGTGGGTTGCCCTGCCGGACACCAGCGTGCTGGTGAAGGGCGGCAACAACCACACGAAACAGTCGTTCGGGAGCGTGCGGCTGCACCTGGAGTTCCGGACGCCGTTCATGCCGACGGCGCGCGGCCAGGGCCGGGGGAACAGCGGCGTCTATCTCCAGAGCCGCTACGAGGTCCAGGTGCTCGACTCGTTCGGCCTGGTGCCGCGCGACAACGAGTGCGGAGGCATCTACAGCGTGGGCGCGCCGAAGACCAACGCCTCGCTGCCGCCAGGCCAGTGGCAGACCTACGACATCACGTTCACGGCCCCCGAGGTCGCCGACGGCAAGATGACCAAGCCCGCCCTCGCGACGGTGCTCTTCAACGGCGTGAAGATCCACGAGGACGTGAAGGTGGATCACACGACGACCGCGGGCGACGGCGGCCCGCCGATGGCGAAGGCGCCGCTCATGCTCCAGGACCACGGGAACCCCGTCCGGTACCGTAACATCTGGGTCGTCGAGACCGGGGACTGACCGGGGCGCCGGACGCGCGGGCGGCCATTCAACCGCGGGCAAGGCGGCGCTTGATGGCGAGCAACTGGGCGAGGACGTGATAGCCCGTCCGGGCGGGCCTCAGGCGGCTGTCAAGGTCGCACGCCCACTCGACCGGGAACTCGCGGACCCGGTACCCGCGCGCCAGCGCCAGCAGCAGCACCTCCACGTCGAACAGGAACCCGCGGGTCTCGCACGCCTCGAAGAGTTCGCGCGCGACCGGGCCGCGGTAGAGTTTGAACCCGCACTGCGTGTCGGTGAGTTCGGACGGGATGCCGACGGTCAGGTGGGCGGCCCATCGGAACAGGCGCGACATGACCCGCCGATGAAGCGGCTGGCCGATGCGGATGACGCTCTCGCGCATCTTCCGCGACCCGTGGGCGAGGTCGCACTGGCCGCTCCGCAGGAGGTCCAGCCCCCGCAGGGCGTTCTCGTAGGGAACGCAGACGCCGCTGTCGGCGAACATGGCGTAGTCGCCGCGGCTCTCGAGCATGCCCGCGCGGACGGCGGCGCCCTTGCCCTGGTTCGCTTCGAGCCGGATGACCCGGCGCTCGACGCCCGCCGGGACGGGCAGGGCGCCGGCGGCCTCGGCCGTCGAATCGGAACTGCCGTCGTCGACGACGAGGATCTCGCCCGTCAGGTGGGAGGACACGAGGAACCTGGCGGCAGCGGCGACATCCCGGGCGACCTTCAGGCCTTCATTGAAGGCCGGGATGACGATCGAGAGGTCCATCCTCGCTCACACCAGGAGTCAGTCCCGCCTCGCGTCGCTGCGGCTCCGCTGCTGCCACCAGATGGCGTGGTGGTACTTGGCCCACTTCGCGCTCACCCGGCCGCCCAGGAGGGCCCCGAGGGTGCCGGGTTTCGCCAACGTGGTTCGGTAGGCGTGGACGATCGTCGCCATCACGACGAGCAGGGCGGCATAGCGGTGGACCTCGTAGAGGACCGCCTGGCCGTAGGTCCCGAACACGGGCACCATGCTCAGCATCATGCTGAGGAGGGTCGTCGCGCCGAGGATGCCGACGGCCCAGAAGTAGATCTTCTCGGCCGCGTCGAACCGTCCCGCGGGGATGCCGTCGGGCCCCTCGCTCACGCAGCCGCGACGCCGGATCCAGTCGCCGTCGTGCTTCTCGAGCCGCGCGGCCACGGCCCAGGTGATCATCATGGCCACGAGCGCGACGGCGAACGCGGCCCCGGCCGACGTGTGGAGCATCAGGAGGTACCCGCTCATCCGCTGCCCGCCGAGCGCGGGGTAGAAACTGGTCACCAGCAGCGTAAGAAATGTGAGGAGCAAGGCCCAGTGGACCAGCCGCTCCCACCGCGTCAGGCGAAGGACGTCGCGCGGCTCCTTGGCGGAGGGGGCGAGCCGCCGCGGCCGCATGGCCACGAAGTGCAGCCCGACCGCCAGGATCGTCCCGCCCAAGCCGATGATCGAGAGGAGTTGGAACAGGTTCATCCGGTTACCTTGTCACGGGGTCAGGCGGTTTTCCCGTTCGCCCACTTCAGGAGCGCCGCAAGACCGAGGAATCCGTAGAGCGCGAGGACGGCCGCGATGATGCCGGCCGTCGCAAAGCCCAGGATCTTGAAGTACGGCCGCCCCTGGAACGAGAGGGCCCAGGCCGTCAGGTACGTGGGGTCCTTGCCCTGGAGCGTGTACATCGCGACGGCCGTCGGCTCGGCGACCTGGGCGGGCGACTCGGCCAGGACCTGGCCGAAGAAGAACGGGGCGTCGGCGGAATGGCAATCGGTGCACCGGGCGCCGGCGCCCAGGGACCGGGCGGCCGGGCGAACGTCGTGGCCGACGGGCCAGGCGTACGGGGCCGCCGCGGCATGGTCGGACGCCGCCAGGGTCCCGTCGGCGGCACGGCGGTAGAGTTTCCCGCCGGCCACGTAGATCGCCTCGCCCGCATCGGCGTCAGCCAACTTCTCCAGGACGGACGCCGCGCGGTCCGGCGTCAGGGGCTGCATCACCGGCGGCTTGGTCTTGTCCGACTTATCGGGCTCGAGGAGCGCGCCGGCCTTGCCGGCCACGACGTCGGGCGCGAGGGGCGTTACCTGGCCGTCTTTCAGGCGGCCCCAGAACGCGGGCCAGAGCATGCGGTGCGGTGCGATGCGGCCATCCGACCCGCGCATGAACACGGGCTCGGCCAGGAGGGGCAGCGTGTCCGGGCCGCGCTCCTTACCGTGGACGCCCAGGCCGTGGGCCATCGACGTCTGGGCCCGCAGCGCCCGGGCCGCCGGCATGGGGCCCGAGTGGCACGCCGTGCAGGCGAGTTTGTCGAAGTGGACGGTCGGGATGCCGGGGTGCCGGGGGACCGGCGCGCCCAGGCGTCCGCCGAGCGTCTCGGGGCCGGCGGCCGCCGACTCCGCGCCGAGATGGCACCCGCGGCACGAGAGCGACGTCACCGAGACGTCCTTGGCGGCCTGGGGCTCGCCGTCATAGTTCCGCGTCATCGCGTGGTCGAGGCCGTGGCGATGGCAGTCGGCGCACGAGAGGCCGGCCGCCAGGTGAACGTCGCCGTCGACGCGCCAGGCCTCGGGCGCGCCCTGGCCCACGCGCCGGGCCGTGTGGCAGAAGTAGCAGCGGTTCGGCGAGACGTTGTTCAGCAGGTCGAAGAAGGCCTTCTTGGCGGGGTCGAACTTCGCCAGGTCGTACTGGACGGCCGGGACCACCGCCGTGGGCGTGTCGAGCAGGGCGTCGGGATTGAGGGGGTCGTACGAGTCGGGGAGCGACTTCACGGACCCGGTCACGACAGCCAGGCCGCTGGCGGCGGTGGCGGCGTACTTGAAGTTCTGCTTCTCGCAGTTGCCGCCCCAGGCGGTCGCGTCGTAGGAACGGTCGACGCTGTGACACCCGAGGCAGTTGATCTCGAGTTGGCCGGAGATGATCCATCGGGCGTTGGGGTCGGTGGCCTCGTCGAGCGGCAGTTCGCCCACGCCGCCGCCCGGCAACTGGCGCCCGAACTGCTGGAGGAACCGCCAGGGGGTCAGGCCCACGGCCTCGGGGCGCCAGGTCCCGGGCCAAGCCCGATACGAGAGGGGCAGTTGGGTGCCCGTCTGCGGGTCGGCCAGGATCCACGGCTCGCCCGGCCGGCCCGGCGGAACGTCGGCGTCCATGGCGTTGAAGTGCCAGCCCTTCGCGATCTTGGCGTACTCGTGACACTTGTTGCAGGTTCGCCGCTCGGAGAAGGGCTGGGCGCCGCTCTTGACGGTCGGGTCGATCTCCGCGTTGTCCTCGTCGTAGAGGGGGATGCGGTGGACGGCGGCCGAGCGGCTGCCATCGGGCGGAAGGAAGGCGGCCCGCGCGCGGGGCGCCGCTGGCGTCCCCGCCACCAGCGCCAGGGCTGCCAGCGCCGCGAGCGCGTCCCGGATGGATCGGCCGCCCCGGATCACGCCTTGAACTCCTCGGGCGCGAAGGCGATCCGCTTCTGCCCCTCGACCGCCTCGTTGACGCGCAGGACGGAGACGGCGGTCTCGTACCCGATCTCGGCGGGGCAGTTCAGGGGCGTTCCCTTGCGGATCGCGTTGAAGAAGTTCTCCAGGTGCCACATGTGGACCGGCTTCTCCTCGCCCTTGACGGAGATGGCCTGGAAGTAGCGTCCCGGGGCGGGGACGGAGTGCTTGACGGTGATCCCCTCTTCCTCCTTCTCCTCGCCCTTCTTGGTTTCCTTAGTCTCTTCCTTTTTCGGTGCGGGGGCGGCTTCGCCCGCCTTGGGGAGGTCCTTCTCCCACGGCGCTTCCGGCGCCTCCTGCTCGCGGCGGAGGCCGCCCTTCGAGGGGTCTTCGCCGATGACAAGCGACCCTTCGTCGCCCATGAAGGTCTCGACGTAGCCGCCGTGGCTCGTCGTGCTGTACGTCTCGTACATGCCGCGGGCGACGTGCTTCTTCCCGTCCCGCTCGTACTCCCACTCATAGAGGGCGCTGACGTTGTCGTACCACTCGATCTTGTCGTAGTAGTCGACGCCGCCGGTCGCCATGACGGCCCGGGGCAGGGCCCCCAGGAACCAGTGGAAGATGTCGATCTGGTGGCTGCCGAGGTCGGCGATGGCCCCGCCGCCGAACTTTTTGTACCACCGCCAGTTCCGGAAGTGCTCCATCGTGTCGTAGCCGTACTTCTTCAGCGTCGCGTCGTCCAGGATGGCCTTCTCCGGCCAGGTCACGTCCAGGCGGCGGTAGCGGTTCCAGTGGGCCTCGACGTGGGTCAGGAGGCCGCACGCGCGGTTCTTGGCGACCAGTTCGTAGGCCTTCCGGTACCGCGGGTTCGAGCGGCGCTGGTGGCCGATCTGGAGGAGTTTCTTCGTCTCGCGGGCTGTCACGACCATCTCTTTGGCCTTCTCCAGCGAGTTCGACATCTCCTTCTCGCAGTAGACGTGCTTGCCGGCCTTGAGGCAGGCGATCGAGTGCTCGGCGTGCATCCAGTCGGGCGTGGCCACGATCACGGCGTCCATGTCCTTCTCGGACGCGAGCATGTCCTGGTAGTCGGTGTACGGCTTGGGGTCCATCTTGTACCGCTTGAGAAGCCGCACCGTGTAGTCGCGGTAGTACGGCCAGATGTCGCAGATCGCCACGAAGCGGATGCCGGGGATCTTCAGGCACTGGTCCAGGAGGACGCGCCCCTCGGTCCCGACGCCGAGGATGCCGACCTTGAGGTCCTCGCCGGTCGGCTTGGGCGCCTCCTCGGCGCTGGAGAACCGCGAGAGCATGACGCCCGCGCCCGCCGCCGCCGTCCCCATCAGGAAACCACGCCTGCTGATGCCCGCGTTCGAGCCCTTGGTTGCGTCCGAACCCATAGTGTTCTCAGACCTCCTTGGCTATTGGGGTCCCGCGAAGAGCCCCTGTGTACCGGATGGCCCCGATCCTGTCGAGCGTTTTTCCGGCCTTTCCCGCAGGCCCGGCCGGTCCAGGGGCCCATGCCCGCCGCCGTCGCCTCCAGGCCCCCCCGCACCTGGGTATACGAGCCGGCCCGCCCTGCGCGCCGTCTACTTTGCCTTACCGGCGGCCAGTTCCTCCGCCACCTGGTTGAAGAACGCGACGCACTTGGCAATCTGCGACATGTCCTCGTCGATGGCGGACTCGTACTCGATCGCGAGGACGCCCTTGAAGCCCTGCCGCTTGAGTTCGGCCAACTGGCCGCGCGCGTCGCTGTCGCCCTCGCCCCAGGGCACGTCGGCCCCGCCCTTCACGTCCTTGAAGTGGAGGCTGATGATGCGGCCCTGGAGTTTCTTCAGGCACTCGATCGGCACCAGGCCCGAGCGGACCCAGTGGCCGGTGTCGGCGTCGGCGCCGACGCACTTCGACAGGCCCTCAACGGCCTTGAGGACCGCGTCGGGGTTCCAGTAGTGCGACTCCTTCGGGTGGTTGTGCAGGGAGACGTTGATCTTGTACTCCTGGCAGAGGGGGTCGAGTTTCTTGAGTTGATCCTCGCCGGCCTCGGTGTTGAGCGTCTCGATGCCCATCTTCCGGGCCCACTCGAACATCTTGCGGGCGCCGGCCTCGTCGCCGGGGACGCCGCAGACGCCGAACTTGACCAGTTGGACGCCGGCCTCCTGGAGTTTCTTCTTCACGGCGGCCATGGTCTCGTCGCTCATGTTCTGGTCGAAGCCGCCCTCGGGGCCGTCCTTGCTGATCTTCTGGCCGGGGAAGGCCTCGATGTAGCGGATGCCGAGGGCCTTGCACTTGTCGACCGCCTCGAAGAACGTGAACTTGTTGAAACTCCAGGCCTGGAGGGCGAGGCGCCAGCCGAGTTTCTGGGCGGCCGCTTCGCCGGGGCTGAGGCGGGGCGCGGCAAAGATGACCGTGCTCCGGGCCGGGGCGCCCGCCTGGCCCGAGATCTTCTTGATGTGCTCCAGCAGGCCCTTGGCGTCGTTCAGAAGGTCGCCGTTCTTCGACACCTGGACGACCTTTTCGAGGGCGTCCTTGGCGGCCTTCTTGCCGTTGTCGTCGAGGCGCTGGGCGATGCGCACCACCGCCTGCGACGCCTCTTCCTTGAGCGCGTCGTCGGCGAGGCACGGCTCCGCCAGTTTCAGCGCCTCCAGCGAGTTCTGGTTCGCCAGGGCGCCCAGCACCATCTTCTTCTCCTCGGGGCGCTTGGCGAGGCCCATGGCCTCCTCGTACATCTTGACCGAGTTGGCCAGGCGGATGTAGCCGCGGAGGGCCAGGATCTGGCGGTTCGCGTTGTCGGAGGTCTTGGCGATCTCCAGCAGCGGCGCCGCCGCGGCCGCATCCGGCCAGTCGGCCAGGGTGCGCAGGGCGGCGTCCTGGACGCCGGCATCGGCGTCGCCGAGGGCGCCGCGGACGGCGGCGAGCGCCTTCGGGTCCGCCACCTTGATCAGCGTCCGGACGAGCGCGGCCTTGGCGGGGCCCTTGGCGCCGCCGAGGGCCGCCAGGACCGGCGCGCCGCACTTCGCCTTGTCGTCCACGCGGTCGCAGACGGCCAGGACGGCCTTCTCGGCGGCCTGGCGCTCATCGTCCTTGTCGGTCTTCGTCAGGAGCGCGACGAGCGGCGCGACTGCCTGGGCCTGGCCGAGCGCGCCGAGGGCGGTCGCCGACTCACGCCGGATCGAGGCGTCCTCGTCGCCGAGCCCTTTCTCGAGGACCGGGACGGCCGCCTCCGACCGCCGGGCCGCCAGCGTCTGGATGAGCACGACGCGCGTGGCGGCGTCCGCGCCGTTCATCTGAGCGAGGAGGGCCGGGTCGATCTCCTTGCCGCGCAAGATGCCCAGCGCCTCGCGTGCGGCGCTCTGCTGGGGGCCGCCCGCAACCGCCGCCTTCGTCAGCATCGGCACGGTCGAGGCGTCGCCGACGCTCCCGAGGGCGCGGTAGGCGGCCGAGCGGACGCCCTCGTCCTCGCTCTTGGCGGCCTCGAGGACGGCGGGCGCGGCCGCGGGGTCGCGGCGTTCGGCCAGTTGCTCGATCAGCATCGCCTGGCTGGCGGCCGGCAACTTCGGCACCATGGCCGCGATCGCCTTGGTCGCATCCGTGCCGGGCATCTTCTGGACCAGCCGGAACGCGATGTTCCGCATCTCGGTGTCATCGCCCGTCATCAGCGGCTGGAGGACGGGGAGGGCCTTCTCGCCCTGGGCGGCGGCCAGCCCGCACAGGGCCGCGATGCGCACGGTCCGCGGCTGCTCCTGCGCGTAGAGTTCCTTGTAGATCTTCTCGGCGTCCGGCCGCTGGTTCTGCTTGAGGAACTGGTCGGCGCAGAGGAGGTAGGCGTCGGTCGCCACGGGCCGCACTTTCTCGGGGGCCTTGGGCACCAGCGCCCCGAGGGCGCCAGCCGCGTCCTTGCCGCCGATCTTGCCGAGGGCCGCGGCGGCCGCGCCGGCGATTGCCTCGTCCGGGTTCGAGAGGAGCCCCTTGAGGGCGCCGACGGCCGCGGCGTCGCGCCGCTGGCCGAGCGAGTTGATGACGCCGACCTTGGTCCTGCCCTCGGCCTTGCCGAGCGCGTCCCGCAGGGCCGCGCCGGCGGCCGCGTCGGGGATCCGCTCCAGCGCGTACCGGGCGTAGTCCGAGAGGTCCTTGTCCGCCAGGAGCGCCGCCAGGGGCGGCACCTGGGCCGCACCGCCGATGACGCTCAGTTCGCGGCAGGCGAACTGCTTGGCGTCGAGCGTGGCCGTCGCCGAGGTCAGAAAGGCCGCCAGGCGGACGGAAATCGCCTTGCGCTCCTCCGGGTTGGCGGCCGTGATGGCCTCCGACACCTCGGTGAGCGGCAGGCGGCTCTCGCCGAACTTGTACGTCTCGGCCTTCTTCAGGGACTCCTCCAGCGGCGGCTTCTTCGCCTCTTCGGCCGCCGCCTGCCCCAGGCCCGCTCCGAGCCACGCGCCGAGCGCCGTCAGCAACACCAGCACCTTGAGCAGCCGAGCCATGGTCTTCTCCCTATCCGTACTCTCGCAAGAATGCCGCCTGTTCATGCGGCCAATCCACTGCTTGGACGGCGCCGGCCGCCCGCGCATTCGGTCCGCGGAGGGCGGGGCACCACCATGAACCGTGCCGCCCCCCGGCGGTGTCGCCTTTTGTACAAGCCGGGACCGTGGCCCGCGGGGGGCACGGTCCCGGTCGCCGACCTGCCTGTCGGCAGGCAGGCTTCAGGCCCCCGTCACGCTTTCCGCCCAGGGAGGCCGGGCCGCGGCCTCATGCCTGCTGCGCGGTGGCCGCAGGCATCGGCAAGGTCCTGCTCTGGAGGCCGATCTTGGCCAGGATCGCGTAGAGCACGAAGCCCACGATGAAGGCGGCGACCGGCGGGCAGGGGACCTTGCCGGACAGTTGTTCGAGGCCGGGGATTCTCGCAATGAACTCGACGGCGCCGACGGCGAAGCCGAGAAGCCACGAGATCCAGCCGGCGGGGTTGAACCCGGCCCGGGGCCCGGCCCACTTGCGGCCCGAAAGCAGGTAGTCGGCCACCATCGCGCCGCACACGGGACCGAAGGAGGCGCCGATGATGGTAAAGACATCGATGGCATTGCCGGCCTTACCCGAGACCACCAGGATGATGGCGGCGACCGCCCCAAGGCCGCACGAGATCAGCGGCCGCACCTTCGGCAACGTAGTCCTGAAACTGTTGGCCGCGATGAACGCGGAGAAGCAGGCCGGCGGGAACGCCGCAATCGCCAGCAGGTACATGAACACGGCCGCCGTTTTCTCACCCACGATGCTGCCCATCAGGCGGGGAGGCTCGATGATGCCGCTTGTCACCAGGCCGCTGCCGTAAGCGCCGGCCACGATGAGAAGTGCCAGGCCGCCGGCGAACACCGTGGAGAGGGCGACGCCGACCAGCCCGCCGAGGTGCACGTCCTTGGCGTCGCGGTTGTTCATGCCGAAGTCGGCGCCGGCGGCACCGGCCGTCGCGAAGAAGCCGACGACGTAGGTCGCCAGCAGCGCCAGAATGCCGAACGTTGACAGGGGCGACTGGACACCGATGGCCGCCGGCGTGGACGTTTCTCCCACCTTGACGAGGGCCTGGCTGTCGAAACTCCCGATGCCGCCGATCGTCGAAACGAGCAGGATGACCAGGATGGCCAGCGGGATGAGCGGCAGGAAGGTGGCCACGCGAGCCACATACTTGATCCCCTTGACGCCCATGAAGGCACCAAGGATGATCCACGCCGAGGCGACGACGATGTGCGCCAGCGATCCCATCGCCTTGCTCTGATCGGCAAAGAACGGAATGACCAGCAGTAAGCCCGCGAAGAAGCCGTTCACCGCAAGCCAGCCGAACTGAAGCAGGCCCATCAGGAAACCCGGCATCAGGAACCCGCCCAGCGCGCCGTAGGTGGAGGTCCCCACGATGTAAAGGGGCAGGCCGGTCTTCATGCCCAGCATGCCTGGCACGAGGTAGAAGAGGAAGTGGCAGATCAGGGCCGCCGCGATCAGGCCAAGAAAGGCCACCCCGAGGCCGTGGGCCAGCGTGCCGCCCGCGAACTTGCTGTACCCATCCGCGCCGGCCCCCAACGGGATCTGCTGCCAGAACACGAACCAGAGCATGATCCCCGCGTACGTCTGTGCCGTGTTCTTGTACCAGGGCGCCCGGTTGGTGGCCGGGTTGGGCTTGGCAGACGCCAGATAGCCAGGTAAGGTCCCGTTGGCCATGTCAGTTCCTTTCCCGAGAAATGGACCCGTGGATTGGCGTGGTGTGCGCCACGGTGCCGAGCGCCTCCGCCGATGTCCGATCACTCCCCCGCTGGGGCGAACGCCCCGACTGGATACGGCTCTTCTACCCCGCGGGCGGGCGGGGTCAAGCGAAAAATGCGGCCCTGGGGCGATGGGTGGGGCAGAGGAAGGCCGAAAGCAGGCGGCGAGCCGGCCGGCCCGCCGCGAAGGTCCTCGCGCCCCGGAGAGGGGCCTACATGTCGCCGTGCGGCAGGTCTTTGAGTTGCTCGAGCGTGAAGACCGGCCCGTCCTTGCACACGTACAGGCTGCCGACGTTGCACCGGCCGCACTTACCGACGCCGCACTTCATCCGGTTCTCGAGCGTCGTGTAGACGTCGGCCGGGGCGAACCCCAACTTCGTGAGGACCGGCAGCGTGAACTTGATCATGATCGGCGGCCCGCAGACGACCGCCACGGCCCCGGCGCTCGCGGGCGCCGTCTCCTCCAGGACCGCCGGCACGAAGCCGATCTTGCCCTTCCAGTCGGGCGTCTCGCCGCCGGGGTCGACGGTCGTCACCAGGTCGACGTCGTCGCGCTTCGCCCACGCGGCCAACTCGTGCTTGTAGACGAGGTCGGCCACGGTGCGGGCCCCGTAGACGATGGTCACGCGGCCGAACTCGTCGCGCCGGTCGAGGACGTTCCAGATGACGCTCCGCACGGGCGGCAGGGCGATGCCCCCCGCCACGAACACGATGCTGCGTCCCTTCCACGCGTCGATCGGGAAGGCGTTGCCGTAGGGGCCCCGGAACGTGATCGTCTGGCCCACCTCGCGGTCCTGGAGGGCCGCCGTCACGCGGCCGACGCGGCGGAACGTGCACTCGATGTACTCGGTGCGCGTCGGCGGGCTCGCGACGCAGAAGGTGCTCTCGCCCGCCCCCGGCAGGCCGTACAGGCCGAACATGCCGACGCGATACTTCGCGAAGAACCGCTCGCGCTCGGCCGGGTTGGCGAACTCTAGGCGCAGCGTGCGCACGTCGGGCGCCTCGTCGCGGGCCTCCGCGATCCGCATCAGAGTGGGGCTGTAGAGGTTGCCGCTCATCTCTTCGCCGCCTTCGCCTCGCGGTCGATGGCCGCGCAGGTCTCCGAGATCGCCATCCCCGCCGGGCACAGCCGCCCGCACCGGCCGCATCCCGTGCAGGCCAGCATCCCGAACCGCTCCGGGAAGTAGGCGAACTTGTGCATCACGCGCTGCCGCCACCGGGCCGACTGGTCGGCCCGCGGGTTGTGCCCGCCCGCGTGGGCCGTGAAGAGCGTCAGGCCGCACGTGTCCCAGTTGCGGTACCGGACGGCCTCCTTGCGGTTCCCCTCGTCCTGGATGTCGAAGCAGTGGCACGTCGGGCACGCGTACGCGCACGCGCCGCACCCGAGGCACGCCAGGCTGACCTGCTGCCACAGGGGCGACTCGAAGTTCTCGCGGAGCCACGCGGTCACGGCCGCGGCGTCGAACCGCGCGGGCACCTCGGCGGGCGGGTCGATCTGGGCGTCGCCTTCCGCCAGGAGCGCCCCTGCCGCCGCGGCCAGGGCCTCGCCCTTCTCGCCGAACGTCTCCAGGACGAGCCGCGTCCCGCCGTCCGCCGGCCGCAGGACCGCGTCGGCCCCGGCCGTGGCGTCGGGCGCGCCGCCCGCGCTCGTGCAGAAGCAGTGCTCGTCGGCTGTCGTGCAGCCGAGCGTGATGACCGTCGTCGCCGCGCGGCGGGCGTTGTAGAACTCGTCCGCGTAGTCCCAGTTGAACACGGTGTCCATGGCGGCCAGCGACGCCGCGTCGCACGGCCGGACGCACAGGAGCGCCGTCTTCGGGGCCTCGACCGGCACGTCCTGGGCCTCGAAGTCGTTCCCCTCGATCCGGTACCGCGCGATCGCCTCGCTCCGCGGCAGGAGGAAGTCCTTGGCCGAGTTGACGGCGAAGGCGTCGGTGACGATCCGCTCGCCCGGCTGCCACTCGCGCAAGCGCACGACGCCGCCGTCCTCGACGGGCGCGATGACGCGGTACCCCGCCGCTTGCAGGGCCGCCGCCAGGTCTCCGAGTTTCTTCGCCTCCAGCAGTCTCATCAGCGGATGAACTCCTCGGGGTCTTCCGCGTTCCAGGACCCGATGACGGGTTCCGCCTCGGCGTCGTACCCCGCCTTGGCGCCGAACTGGCGTTCGACGTCCGCGGCCAGGCCGACGTTCAGGAGCATCAGGGGGATGCCCTGCGGGCAGGCCGCCTCGCAGGCCCCGCACTCGGTGCATCGGCCGGCCAGGTGGAACGCCCGGATGACGTTCCACGCGTAGTTGCCGTGGCTCCGTGCCGCGGTCGAGATCCACTGCGGCTGGTTCCTCTCGACGATGCACCGCTCGCAGTAGCAGGCGGGGCAGGCCGCGCGGCAGGCGTAGCATCGCGTGCACTTGGCGAACTCGGCGGCCCAGAACGCCGCCCGCTCTTCGGGGGTCATGGCCGCGAGTTCCTCGATCCGCTTCATCGCTGCCGCGTCGTGGCCGAGGTCGGCGTACTTCTCCTTGAGGAGCGCCGCCGTCCCCGCGAGGTCCAGCACGCCGTGGTATTCGCCGTCGTCGCCGACGGCCAGGACCACCACGTCCTCGGGACGGACCTGCGACTCGGCCGCCAGGACCACCAGGCTCCGCATGACCGCCGGCCGCGCCACCAGGGCGACGGGCCGCAGGCGCCGGACCTCCGGCTTCCTCAGGTAGGCGGCCAGGTTCTGCTTGCACGCGGGATCCCAGGCGAGCGCGCCGGCGGCCTCGGGGTCGGTCACGGCGACGGGGATGCACTGCCCGCCGCGCTGGCGGTACCCGAGGACGACCTTGGCCCGCCCCTGGCGGAGGAGGTCGGCGGCATCGGCCCGCAGGCGGTCGATCGGGCTCATGGCCGCCTCCTCGCCGGGTTCGTGGCGCCGAACGGCCCGGCCTCGCGGACCTTGGCCGTGATGTCGTTGATGAGGTCGGCGAACTTCTGGCCCTCGGCCGCGCTCACCCAACTGAAGTGCAGGCGCCGCGGGTCGATGCCCGTCCGGTCTAGGAGGTCGCGGAACAGGGTCCAGCGGCGGCGGGCGTGGTAGTTGCCGCTCGTGTAGTGACAGTCGCCCGGGTGACACCCGCTGACGAGGACGGCGTCGGCCCCGCCCTCGAACGCCTTGAGGACGAACAGGGGGTTGATCCGCCCGGTGCAGGGGAGTTTGACCACCCGCACGTTGGGGGCGTACTGGAGGCGGCTCGTGCCGGCCAGGTCGGCCCCGGCGTAGGTGCACCAGTTGCAGACGAAGGCGACGATGCGCGGCTCGAAGCCGCCCGCGTTGCTCGTCTCTTGGGTCGCGTAAGTCTGCGCCATGTCGCTCGCTCTGGGCAGAAGGCTACTCCAGGGTCAGAATCTCGGCGAAGATCTGCTCGTCCGTAAACCCGTCGAGGTCGATGCTGCCCGAGCGGCAGACGGCCGCGCACGTCCCGCATCCCTGGCACAGGCCCTCGTTCACGTCGGCCACGACGCGGAGGACGCGGCCCTTGCGGTCCTTGATCTCGAGGTCCGTGATGGCCCCGTACGGGCACGCCCCGATGCACGCGCGGCAGTGGACGCAGGTCGTCTGGTTGACGCGGGCGACGATCGGCTCCCGCTCCAGTTCGGGGTTGGCGAAGAGGCCCAGCACCTTCGCCGCCGCCGCCGACGCCTGGGCCACCGAGTCGGGGATGTCCTTGGGCGCCTGGCACGCCCCCGCCAGGAAGACGCCCGCCGTCGCCGTCTCCACCGGCCGCAACTTCGGGTGGGCCTCGCTGTAGAACCCGTTCGTGTCGTAGGCCACGCCGAGCATCTGGGCGAGTTTCTCGGCCCCCGTCTGCGGCACGATCGCGTCAGCCAGCACCACCAGGTCGGCCTCGATCGTCACGGGCTGGCCCGCCAGCGTGTCGGCCCCGCGGACGATCAACTTGCCGTCGGCCCGCCGATAGATGCGGCTGACGCGGCCGCGGACGTACTCGGCCCCGTCGGCCTCGATCGCGCGGCGGACGAACTCGTCGTACCCCTTCCCCCCGGCCCGCACGTCCATGTAGAAGACCACCGCCCGCCCGTCGTGGACCTTGTGGCGGTAGAGGATCGCGTGCTTCGCCGTGTACATGCAGCAGATCTTCGAGCAGTAGGGCACGCCGACCTTGTCGTCGCGGCTGCCGCAGCACTGGACGAAGACGACGGTCTGCGGCACCTGGCCGTTGCTGGGCCGGCGGATCTCGCCGCTCGTCGGGCCGCTGGCCGAGGCGAGGCGCTCGAACTGGAACCCGTCGATGACGTCCGCCAGGCGCCCGCCGCCGTATTCGCCGTAGGCCGCGTGGTCCCACAACTCAAAGCCCGTCGCTAGGACGATCGCGCCGACCTTGACCTTGACCTCGCGGTCGACATCCTCGTAGTTGATCGCCCCGGTCGGGCAGACCTTCGCGCAGACGCCGCACTTGCCCTTGGTGAGTTTCAGGCAGTGCTCGGCGTCGATCACGGGCTTGTTGGGCACCGCCTGGGGGAACGGCCGGTAGATGGCCGTCCGCGTGCCGAGCGCGGCGTCGAACTCGCTCGGGATCTTCTTCACGGGGCACTTGGCCCAGCAATCGCCGCAGCCGGTGCACTTGGCCGGATCGACGTAGCGGGCCTTCTGGCGGATCGTGACCTCGAAGTTGCCGACGAACCCGCTGACGGCGGCGACCTCGCTGTAGGTCATCAGCGTGATGTTGGGGTGGGCGGCGGCCTCGACCATGCGCGGCGTCAGGATGCACTGGCTGCAGTCGAGCGTGGGGAACGTCTCGCTCAGCCGCGCCATGTGCCCGCCCAGGCTGGGGGTCTTCTCGACCAGGATGACCTTCTTGCCGCCGGTGGCGATGTCGAGGGCCGCCTGGATGCCCGCGATGCCCCCGCCCACGACGAGGGCCGTCGGCTCGATCGGCACGCGGATGGGGTGCAGGCTGCGGTTGCGCTTCACCTTCTCGACCATCACCCGCACCAGGTCGATGGCCTTGGCGGTGGCGGCCTGGCGGTCGGCGTGGACCCACGAGCAGTGCTCGCGCAGGTTGGCCATCTCCAGCAGGTACGGGTTCAGCCCGGCCTCGGCGGCGGCCCGGCGGAACGTCGGTTCGTGCATCCGCGGGCTGCATGCGGCCACGACGACGCCCGTCAGCCGCTTCTCGGCGATGGCCTTCTTGATCATCTGCTGGCCCGGGTCGGAGCACATGTACTTGTAGTCGAGGCTCTCGACGACGCCGGGCAGGCGGGCCGCCGCCTGGGCCACGGCCGCGCAGTCGACCGTCCGGCCGATGTTCTCGCCGCAATGACAGAGGAAGACGCCCACCCGCGCCATGGTCAGGCGCTCCTTTCGGCCACGCGCATCGCGTCGATGAAGTGCCGGTCGAGGCCGAGCGACTTCGGCGCCAGGCCCGCCGCCAGGCCCACCAGTTCGCTCAGGTACACGACCGGCATGTCGTGCGGCCCGAGGCCCGCGGCGTTGATCGAGAGTTGCCGCATGTCCAGGTTCGAGTGGCACATGGGGCAGCCCGTCACGATGGCCTGGGCCCCGGCGGCCTTGGCGTCCTGGAGGATGCGGTTCGAGAGGTCGACGACCGCGCCGGTCATGGACATGCTGAAACCGCCGCCGCAGCATTCGGTGGCGAAGTTCCACGCCACGGGCTCGCACCCGGCCGCCCGGATGGCGGCGTCCATGCCGGAGGGGTTCTCGGCGTCCTCGCCCTCGACGATTCCCTCGCCGCGCGAGAGCAGGCACCCGTAGTACGCCGCGACCTTCATCCCCGCCAGCGCCGACGTCAGTTTGCCCCGGAGGCCCTCCGCCAGCAGCCGGTTGACGTACTCGACGATGTTCAGGATGGCGACCGTGCCTCCGTACGGTCTTTCGACGATGCCGGCCATCTTCGCAGCCAGGTCGGGGCTCCGCTTCAGGCGGACGTTGGTGCCCTTGAGGCGCGAGAAACACGCCGCGCACGGGGCCAGGACCTCACGCAGCCCCTGGGCCTCGGCCAGGGCCAGGACGCGGTAGGGCAGGGCGACGGCCAGGTCGTGGTTCAGGTTGTGGGCGGCCGAGGCGCCGCAGCAGTTCCAGTCCTCGATCTCCACCAGGTCGACGCCCGCCGCCTCGGAAATCGCCCGGATCGAGAGGGCCAGTTCGCACCCGCTCCCGTGCAGCGAGCAGCCGGGGTAGTAGCCGATGCTCTTCATCGGCGGCCCCCCTTGCGGCAGGCCTTGAAGATGCGGCCGATCTCCTTGCGGCCGCGGATGACCTGCGGCAGCAGGGGAAGTTTCCGCCGCACCAGCATCCGCGGGGCCATGGTGACGTCGCTCAGCAGGTCCAGGCTCGTCATCTTGTAGAGGCTCGTCAGGGGCACCTCGCTCATGCGGCCGGCCATCTGGACGTTCCTGAGGAAGGCCTTGTGGAACGCCAGGACCCGCTTCTGGCGCGGCGAGACGAGGCCCTCATCGTTCGACATCTCGCGCAGGACGTCGATCACCGCCGCCGGGTCCAGTTCCTTCGGGCACCGCTGCGTGCACGTCAGGCACCCGGCGCAACTCCAGATGGCCGTGCTGCGGAGGACCCGCTCCCGGGCCGCGGCGTCGCCGATTTGCACCAGCCGCATGACCTGGTGGGGCGCCAGGTCCATGTACGCGGCCATCGGGCACCCGGCCGTGCACTTGCCGCACTGGTAGCACTCGACCACGTCGACGCCCGCGGCCGCGCGGACCGCCCCGGCCAGCGTCGTGTCGCCTGTCCTGGTCACCCGCTACCTCCGGTCGCGACCGCGTGCTGTACGTCTCTCGCCCGGCGGCGGTGCGGCACTCGCCGGTTCTGCCGGGACGCGGACGTTTCCCTCTGAAAACCGATGGCCCCTGGTTGGGTTCTGCGAAAAAGCCTGCACGGTCCGTTCCAGGTCGGCCGCGAGTCGGGCCGACCCGGACGCCCGTGGAAGGCACTTGCGGCTCGCCGCATTATCCTACGCGCCCGCCGGGACGTTGGCAAGGCTTTTGGGCGCGCAACCGCTGCCCGCAGGGCGACGCGCCCTTGGCCCTGCCGGGTGCCACGCGGGCCGGGCGCCCTGGCGCCGTTCGAGCCCGCCCCGGCCGGTTGCCCCGGCGCCGTTCGAGCCCGCCCCGGAAGGGGCGGGTCGCCCCCGCCCGCGGAC
>Ga0315274_10003307_pt1 | contig 24032 bp, 21 predicted proteins | sample YL17G02_20_MG_FD_203700 | JGI IMG/M metagenome (GOLD analysis project Ga0315274, IMG submission 203700) | Sediment microbial communities from Yellowstone Lake, YNP, Wyoming, USA - YL17G02_20 | ecosystem: Environmental > Aquatic > Freshwater > Lake > Sediment | place: USA: Wyoming | collected...
CGTGCACGATCCGAGCGGGTAAAAGTTGGAGTCCACGCCGATGTTGCGTTGCGACAAGCGTGTGAAGTGCCGGACAACGTCCAGTTCGCTCAACTCGGGCAGCGCAGGCGCGTCAGGACGGCGCAACGCCTCCGGCAATGACGATTCCGGAACGTCCAACGCGCCGAGGTCCACCGCACGGCGGCCGGGCCGGCTGGCATCGAAGATCAACTGCATGATTCGGCATCCAGCGCCGTTGAGAAGTCGTCGAGGTCCTCTCGCGTCCGCTTTTCGGTCACCGCAATGAGCAAGTCATTCGGCCCGCCTCTGCCTACCGCGCTCAACGGCAGTCCCGCTAGAAGACCCCGCCCGAGCATGCGATCCACGACATCGGAAGCGTCATGCGGCAGTCTCACCGCGAACTCGTTGAACGTGGGACCTTCGTTCAAGATCCGGATGCGCGGCGCTGCTTGCCTGAGCCTCGATTTCAAGTATTCAGCCTTCGAGTAGCAGTGCGTGGCAACCTGTCTCAGGCCCTCCTTGCCCAGGAGACACAGATAAATGAGCGCACGCATTGCGCAGAGCGCTTCGTTCGAGCATATATTCGACATCGCCTTCTCGCGGCGGATGTGTTGCTCACGTGCCTGCAATGTCAAAACGTAGCCGGTCCGCCCCTGGTTGTCGTGTGTTGCCGCGGCGAGCCGGCCCGGCATCTTTCGCATGTGCCGCCTGCGCGTCGCCATGATCCCAAGATATGGACCGCCGAATCCGAGCGGGAGCCCTAGCGACTGGCCTTCCGCCACGGCAATGTCCGCGCCCATCTGGCCGGGCGTCTTCATGAGGCCGAGCGAGATCGGATAGAACGAAACTACGAGCAATGCGCCGGCCGCATGACACTTCTCCGCCAGCGCAGCGAAGTCCGCCGCGTCCCCGAGGAACGCCGGGTTCTGCACGATGACGCACGCCGCGTCCTTCGGGTCCCCGCCGTCAGCGATCTCGATCTCGAGATGGGCCGTTTGTGTATCCAGAATCCTTCGGTAGATCGGGTTCAGAGAGGAATGGCAAACCACTCGAGGTCGACCTGTAAGCCGAATGGACATCATGGCCGCCTCAAACACGGCCGTTCCGCCGTCATACAGAGACGCATTGGCACACTCGAGTCCGGTCAGCCGGCATATGATCGACTGGTACTCGTAGATGCTTTGCAGCGTGCCCTGCGCGCACTCCGGCTGATACGGCGTGTAAGCCGTGTAGAACTCGCTTCGGGACGAAAGGGCATCCACCGCGGCCGGGATGAAATGGTCGTAGTATCCGCCGCCAATAAAACTCGTGTGGGAGGTGACGTTCTTCGCCGCCAGCCGGTGAACGAGATCGCTCACGGCCATTTCTGAAAGACCCGGCGGAACGGCCCAAGACTGAAGCCGCACTTCTCGAGGAATCGAATCAAGAAGCTCTTCAACGGACCCGGCGCCGATGGCGGCGAGCATCTCAGCTCGTTCAGATGCCGTCGTGGGAACCCAACCCATTCTATAATTCCTTCAGGTATTTCTCATACGCGGCGACGTCCATCAGAGAATCGAACTCGGCCACTTCAGCGTCTCCCAGCTTGAACATCCAGCCCTGTTCGTAGGGGCCTTTATTGATAAGCTCAGGATGCTCGTCGAGCGCCCCATTGACCGCGACGACGGTGCCGCCAACCGGGGCGTACACTTCGCTTGCCGCTTTCACCGATTCAACGGTGGCCGCCTCATCATCCTGAGCGAACTCATCGCCCACCTGAGGCAACTCCACGTACGTAATGTCTCCCAGTTGCTCCGCGGCGTACTCCGTGATGCCGACGACGTATACGCCTCCACTATCGCGCACCCACTCGTGGTTCTCACTGTACCTGAGGTGTCTCGGGTTCATCTCCAATGCTCCTTTGCCTACGGGAAGCAGCCTCAACAATTCCGCAAATGACTCTAGGCCCTACATGAACCGTTCTTATAGAACGGAAATTCCGCCGTCTCGACTTCCAGATCTTTGGGTCCGACGGTCAACCTTGTTCCCGGCGCGGACAGTTCCAGAGGAATGTACGCCATTCCTATCCCGCGTCCGACGCTTGGGCCGAAGCTGCCGCTTGTCACCTGTCCCACGGGCTTTCCTTCATAGAAGACCTCATGTCCCGTTCGCGGTGCACGGCGATCGAACGTCTGGATGCCCGTGCGGATCTTATACCGCCCCATTTGCCGCTGCATCAAGAGGAATTCTTTCGCGTGGAACTCGCTGTCCCAGTCAATGAAGCGGCCCATTCCCGCTTCCAGCGTCGTGTGGGATTCGTCAACGTCCTGCCCGTACAACGTGTAACCCATCTCGAGCCGCAGCGTGTCCCGCGCTCCCAACCCCGCCGGGGCCGCCTCTTCATGCATCAGCAACTCTTTCCAAAGCGCGACCGCCAGATCATTCGGTACGAAAAACTCGTAACCACGCTCCCCGGTATACCCGCCTCGTGAAACCACAATGTCAGTCTCGCGCCAACGGGTCCGGCAGACCGTGAAGTACTTTAGCGCCTCAATCTCCGCAAAGCCAACCTTCAACGCGAGCTCGCGCGATAACGGGCCCTGCACGTCGATCTTTGAAAGTCCGGGCGAAAGGTCCTGCGCCATGCAAACTCGATGGAGAATGCGCGATACGCGCTCGCACGGGCCTGCGTTCGTCGATAGGAACAACTCATCTTCCGACAAACGCATTGCGATCACGTCGTCGATGATACCGCCGCATATGTCAAGGATGCTCGTGTACCGGCACCGCCCCACCTTCAAACAGATCATGTCGTTAAAGACCATGTTCTCAAACGCCCGGATCGCCTTGGCGCCTTTCAGAAGAAACTCGCCCATGTGCGAACAGTCAAACAGCGAGACCTTGCTCCGCGTGTGAAGGTGTTCATCGATGATGCCCGAGAACTGCAAGGGCATAGACCACCCGTGGAACGTCATCATTTTGGCGCCGCGGGTAAGGTGGTCTTCGTAGAGAGGAGTGTACCGCATATTCGCCTCCAGCTCACTCCGTGAAGCTGCCTGACGCCCCCATCGGACTCGTCGTCCGGGGCGACTTCTACACGTCAGCTTCTGCGAAAAAGTCTGCGATCCGCCCCTCGCGGACCGCCGCCCAGGCGAACGGCGAATCCAACCTCCGCCACTCCCTCGTGGTCTGTTCCACGTTCAGCATCGCCAGTCGTGACGGAGCAATTAATGGCGGTAATCTGCCATACGGCCCCGCCGATGTCAAGACCGCATTTCGCTCCCTGTGCGGCTAACCTTGTGGACACGCCTCGGGATTGAGACAGTCTTCAGGCGTCTCGCCGTCTAACATCGCTAACATGTTTTCGGCCGCTCGGCGTTGGAGTTCCTGGCGCGCCGCGTTCGAATACCACGCGTAATGTCCGGTAGCGACGACGTGCGGGTGCGCAATGAGCGGCTCCCGGTTTGCCAAAGGCGGCTCGTCCCAGAAGACATCGAGGCCCGCCGCATAAAGTTTCCCCCCGTCAAGCGCTGTGAGCAGCGCTTCTTCGTCTATTACGGGTCCGCGCGCCGTATTCACGAGGATCGCCGTCGTGCGCATTCTCTCAAGCGCGTCTTTATCAAACATCCGCCGCGTCTCGTCCGTCAGACTGCAGTGGATGCTCACCACGTCGCTTTCGGAAAGTACGGTGTCGAGCGTGCTCTGAACGGCGCCGAGCGCAATGAACCGCTCGTCCGCGATATAGGGATCGCATGCAAGAACGTTCTTGAACAGCGGCCTCGCTTTGACACAGAGTGTTCCGCCGATCCGGCCAAGGCCCACGATGCCCAACGTCATATCTCTCAGTTCAGGCATGTACTGTCGAGGCGGCGCCGCGTAGTTGGCGCGGAGTGTATCGAGCGCCATGGGCAAGCTTCGCGTGCATGCGAGAATCAGCGCGAGCGCATGGTCCGACACGGCGTGGTTTGCATATCCTTGAACGTTACAGACCTTGATGCCGCGCTTGCTTGCGGCGGCGATGTCGATGTTGTCATACCCGATGCCGTAGCGCACAATGCATCTGACGGAAAGAACCTTGCTGAGAGCGCTGTCATCCAACTCGCTCCACCGCACGAGCATCCCCACTGCGTCCTGAGCGAACGCGAGTTTCCCCTCGAGGTCGTGCCGGTCGCCGGGAAACAAGTCGAGTGCGTATCCCGCACCGCGAAGCAACTCCGCCTCCGCAGCATAAGACTCGTAGCCCCCGTCAATCACAACCACGCGTCCAGCGCCCATCCCTCAATGATCTCCTCCCCCGGACGCTATCTCTGACCCGTTATGGCGCCCTCGTCGAACACCGCGTGGTTTACCTGCATACGTTCATGCGATGTAAACACAAGGTGAATCTTCCCGTCCTTCGTCTGGATTGCGTAAGGATAAGCGAAATCATCCTTACCTTCGATGATGTTCCGCTTATACGGATATGTCTTGTCGCCATCGGTTGACACCGCTGCCGTCAACGGCGTCCGATCTTTCATGCTGTCGTTGTAGATCAGCATCAAGTGACCATTGCCCAGTTTCAGAAAATCCACCGCGGCGTTCGGATTGGGGAACGTGGAATCTTTGCCTTCGCTCCAAGTCCGTCCCCCATCGTGCGACTCCGCCCTCACGATGTACCCGTCCGTGCGGGGATCATACCCGCCGCCGCGCCGCATGTATGCGATCAGGTATTCATCGGTCATCTGCGCCACAGCAGGCTGAAGGCAGCCCAGCCGCGACGTTATGCGGTTGGTTTCGGTCCACGCCATCGTTTTCGGATTACAGCGCAAGAACAAGGAGGTCGTGTCCGGTCCCACGAACTCTCGGTCATGACCTTTCTCATGGTAGATCGGAAGCAGGTAGTCGCCGTTATTCAAAACGATGGGTTTCGACCGAACCATCATGCCCCGCTCATCGCCCAGAACGAATGCGTCGGACCACGTGCCGGCCTTGTCATTCGATATCTTCGCGTGGATTCTCGAGTCCGACCACGTGTCGCCGTACCGCACCACGTAGAACAGCCACACGACACCGTCGGGCGCTTGCCAGACGACCGGATTGCCGTCGGAATGGAACGGCGTGTCCGCGATCTTCACGGGCTGACTCCACCCTGAGGACCCTTTCGCCAATCGCCCGCCCCAAACCGCCGTGTCGAGTTCATATTCCCCCGACCCGCCGTAGTAGGCGATGTACAAGTCCCCGTTGTCGAACTCAGAGATCGATGCCGGATGCTTGTACTTCCCCGGGAGTTCCGTCCCGTATACCTTCTGGATTTCAATGTCCGCTGCCATAATCACCCCGCTCCAAAGCAAGCCCACCGCCAGAATGCTGCTGCGCGTTATCATTTGTATACTCCTGTCTGCCAGCGCCGTCTTCGCGGCACATGCATCTTCCCACTTGGGCCGCTCACACAGCGCCCGAACCCTCGACCGAGTCAGGCTTCTCGTGTTCGCCTCTTCCGCCGCAACGCCTTGTAGTTGTAATCGGGCCAGTATTCCACAGTTCCGAAGAGTTTCACAATCTCAGCCTGCTGTCGGTGTTGCACGTACTCTCTCAAAGCAGCGTTAACGGCTGCTTTCCTCGTCCGGTGCCCACCCAACCTTCGAGCTTCATCGATCAATGCGCCGTAGTTATCGGAATCCGCCGGCATAATTCCCGCTTTCCGTCTGCGGTTATTCTCCCGATCTTTCACTTGACAACGACTTTCCGCGGGCCGTCCGCCGCCTCAGTGCTGCCGTATGCGTTTGAAGCACTAACGCTCCAGAAATATGTGCCGGGTTTCAGATCCGTCATGGCTTCGGGGTTCTCGTTGGCCTCAACGCGCGTGGTTTCGGCAAGATCACGCTGCGCGCTGATCTTGAGCACCCATTTATCAGCACCGTTTCGTTTCTCCCACTTGAACGTTTTGCCTTCGCCCCCGTCCGCCGGTTCCAGCAGATGGAACGGCGACGGCGGCAGGTCGTTTGCAGCAAGCCACGAGCGGTAATGATTGCCGGTTTGTCCTGCACTCGAGAAATCGCACACGCGAAACGCCGTCCCGTTCTTGTCCTTGAGGTCCGCCAGTATCCACGGCTCGAGGGAACGGTCCCACGCGGCATTGTCGAGTCGCGCGGAGGCCCAGTCAAGAGCCGGCAATTGGTCCGGATTGAGATCGTTGTAACGAGCATCGTATGCATAGAGGATCGGCCCGCGGAAGACCGAGATCCTGTTGGCGCACTCCTGCTCGCCGGCCCAAAAATGCAGCGAGAAATCGAAGTCGACCTCGACTGTGTCGCCAGGCCGCCACTGTGTTCCCAAGAGGAGATATGTTCCCGGGACGGCACCAGCCACTTTATTCCCGTTCACTTTCACAGCGGAATTCTTTGACCACCCTGGCACGCGGATCTTCAGTGAAAAGGACTCAGGCTTCTCCGGGTTGACCGTGATCTTGACATGACCATCGGCCGGATAGTTCGTTTCTTGCCTGAACTCGACCCGTGTGCCCGTTGCCAGCCGTGCGCTGAACGTTCCAGGTCCGTAGAAGCTGATCACCAGTCCTTCCTTGTCCGCCATGAGGGCCCATTGCGAGATCATCCCGAGCGGACGGTAAGCGTTCACGGCGCAGCAGTTCAGATCAGGCCCTGCTTTAGGCGACTGCCAAGGAAGTTCCACGCCGAATGTCCGCGTGCCGTCCATCGGCACGTTGTACGCGCAGGTTCGCCCACTGTACGGGATCGCGCCCAACGCACTGTTCAGCGTGCTCCACTCGATCTCGTCCGCGATGCGGCTGTCCCCCGTCAATCGAAGCATGTCCAGTGAGAAAGCAATCCATGCAACCGTACAACACGTTTCGATAGCGCCCAAGTTGTACGGCGATCCGCAGAAACCCTCGCCTGATGTGACGCCGCCCGTATTGTGTCGATCCCCCGCGACGCCCGTCCACCAGATCTGCTCGGACGCGCGGCGATACCGGTCGTCGCCCGTGAGCCAATACATCTCCGGCAGCGCCTGGTAGTCGTGCAGCGCCTCCCATCGGTGTTGCGGAAACTCATACACGCGCCTCCCTGCGAGCGCCGACTCGAGATATCTCCCCGCGCCCTCTTCGTTCCAGGCGTCATCAATGATGTACTTTGCCAGATCAAGGTACCTCTGCACCCCGGTTTTCCTGTACAACAGCACTAAGCCGTGGCAGATGGCCATGTTCATCTGCCCTCCGGAACCGTCGCACGTCAGGGAAGGCCCTCCCGGGCCGAATGTTTCAAAAAGCAGATCGCCCATCTTCTTGCACGATTCCAGCGCCGGCCCGTATCCGGTGTCCTCATAGTAGAGAAGCAGCCCCAGCATGCAGTGATAGTGTCCCCACACGTCCCAGTTGCCGCCCGTCAGGCGCGACGCTGCCGGAAACGGTCCAAGGTATCCGTTCGGCGCCTGACAAGCGAGCAGATCCAGCACGAATGCGTCGATGGCCCTTCTCAGTGTTTCATCGCGCGCGAGCCGCCACGTCAGTTCCGCGCCCGTCAGAAACTTTCCGGCAAACTCGCCCGCCCACGGAACCAGTGGATCGCGAACGGGTGCCTTATCCCGGTCGCGGAGCACCTGCAGGATCGCCGGACTTGATTCAGGCGTCTCGAGAAAATACCGTTGTATGCACTTATCGATGCGCTTCCGCAAATACCCGTCCAACTCGAACGCTGCCTCCCTTGCCGGGCTCAACATAGGTCCGACCTTCTCTTCCGGCGGTACATTCATTGTTTGCCCCCAATCATAGAATGAGAGTCTCCATCGGCCCGTGGCTCGCGTTTCCCTGGCCTCCGACCGTGCCACCACTGTCCAGTAAATCGTCTTCCCCGCGCATGCCGCCGCCGGGATCATGCAGTGCGTCGCATTCGCGGCGTCAATCGCGATCGAGGGGCTCTCCGTATCCTCATCGGGATAGACAAGCACCTTGTATGATGTTGCTCCTCCTGAGGGACGCCATTGCACCCGCACCCCGTCGCGCCTGCGCGACTGTGTGCCGCTCCGCGGCCCCAGCAACTCAAACGGCGCGGGTGGCGGTTCGGGTGCGCCGTATTCCTGCGGCAGACCGACCGCGCAAAATGAGTTCCTGTCCGACAGACATGCCGCTTCCGCCCGTATCCATGAGTTCGAACGGGCGACATCCGAGAGTCGGACCTCGTCCATCTCGCCGTGAAACTGCCATGGGTCAAAGTGAAGCATGCCTCGGCCGATCCGCATCGCCTGGATCTCGAGCGATCCCGGCAGCGCACTGTCTCCTTGTAGAATCACGCCATCGATGCAGATCATGCGCGTGCGGTTCCGCGCGTCATACACCACGACCGCCGAGTGCCATTCGTTTGGAGCAATGCCTTCCGGGTTCAATTCCGGTGCGCGTTGGCCGTGACTTGTCGCATTCGTGTGCACGATATTCGGCAGCTTCAACCCGAAATTGAACCATTCCTCCCTGTCGCTCGTTCGCTGTCCGGCGGCCAGCGTCTGGAGTCCAGGGCCTCCCGTGACCTTGAACCGGACGGCAATACTGATTTGCTGGCCAAGGTCGCGCAGAACGGCATCGTTTACGCTCAGAAAACAAGGGTCCGCTTCGAACACGGCCGTCTCTTTCACGGCCACCGTGCCTTGGGAGGTCAACACGCCCTTCTTGCCTTTTGCGTCATCGAGGTTCCCGGCAAAATGAAGCACAAATCGATAATGCGCGTCCCACGCGGGCGCTCGGGGGGGCACTTCAGCAGATGGATTTCCGAAATAGAGGTCGACGTATTGTCCGTTTGTCCTGGCAGCGATCTTCTGCAGCTTTACATACAGCTCAACGGCCTCCGAATCCCATCGAACGATCTCGTATGGCAGTTCAACGCCTTCCCCGCTGATCACCCGCAGGTCACTTCCATCCGATTTTGCGCGTGTCCGGGCGAACTCCGTATCCGTCAGCCGAAGGCCTAATGGAAAATCAACCAAATCCTCATCGAGCTCTGAAGCATCGATACTCACGCGCTGGCGGTACTGCCACGCGGGATTCCACCATTCATCGCCCGAGGCGCCGATGGCCATTATCGAAAACAGTGCCAGCATGGCAATTGTCTTCACGTATGATTCTCCGCAGAGTCTGATGAACAAACGACATGCTATTCAACGACAAAGCCGTCTTTCTCGAGCTCTTTGACAAGTTCCGCCCGCGAAATCTTGGTGTACGTGGCGGTCAGTTGGGAATCGAGCGGAACAAGACACTTCCTGAACCGTCGTCTGTGAAGCAGGTCTGCGAGAACGAGCGGGTCGTCCGTCTCTAGGATCTGAAGCGTTCGCAGTCGGATCCGCTTGACCCCGCCGCGCCAATCTTCGAGCGTGGTCATCACGTTTGCCGGCAGTCCGCCGCCGCGATTGTGGGCCATCAGGAATTCGATAAACGCGTTGCCTGAATGTCCTTCCTGGAGCGCCCGCGTGAAGGATTCCTTGCTGAGATGATAGACGGTCGCCTTCCCCGTGCTTGAACGCTCGGCGAACTGATCGAGCGGCACCGTCAACAACGGGTCCATATCCTGCGTCGGCACCACGATGTCGAAGTTCGGCTGAACGACGATCTCCGCCTTTCGGCGCGGCAGCTTCGCGGCCAGCGCCGCCGGAATCGCCTTATCCGTTCCTGTGCTCGTGAGCAGGAACTGGCCCAGCTCCGTTACGCGGAAGTAGCTCTCGCCCTCATCCTCTCCCCGGTCAACCAGGCCAAGCCACAACAGCATCTCCTCGATAGAACGCATCAGCGCGCGCTCGGAATGAGCGGATGCGCTTGGACTCACGTAGTGCCAATGGCCTCCGGAGCAGCGAAGAACGGCCTGTTCATCTTCGGATTGCAGAGCCATCGCATACCGCACCGCCTCAACCGTCGAATACCAGACCCCCGGTTTCAGGTCCTCCAATAGTCGCGTCAGAACGTTTCGCGAATACGACTCCTTTTCGGTGGACAACAGCCAATCGCACAGGATGCGGTGTCTTGATATCGGATCGAGTTTCAGCAGCGGTTCCAACTCGCCTGCGCGAAGCCCGTTGTCGACACGCGCAAGCCATCCCACCCCTTGTGCGGCCCATAGACCCGTCCCTAACGACGGCTCTACTTCCTCCGGGCAAATCTCGCTAAGCCGACGCCGATCCTCTCGGAATAGATCACCGTCGCCCCGTAGACGAACCGGTTTCGCCGCCACGGCGGCCACGAGCCGGCAGATCTGGTCCGAGAAACCTGTCGCATGAGACTCGATACTCAACATCGTGCCGCGAAATGGCCTGAGATGGGCCTTCCGGCCCGCTTCGGTTGCGGACGCCTCACGACACTGGCGAATTTCCGACAAGAGTCCCGCTGCCCGCACCAAGCGATCTTCCGCGTCAAACCGGAACATCTCGAACAGCGCGAGACCTCGGAAGAGCTCCCACAGCCCCTGCTCGACTTCGTATTCGGAGCCGCCGTGCGCCACCCGGATCTTCGAGATGGGCATGACGCCTTCCTTGGATTGCCACACGACATCAAACAACTCCCGCGCCGTGGACGAGAAACCGCGCGTCGCCACATACGTCACCACCGAATCCGGATGGATGTACCATCGGCTGACCAGTTCCTCCACCACCGACTTTTTTGTGGAGGGACCGTCAAGACCCACCATCTCCTCCAGTTGCCGGAACTCATGCGGACTGAGCGATTTCACATGACGGAACAGCGAAGGCACGTCGCCGCGATTCTCCAACCCATTCGTGATCCGGGTGACAGCGTTGATCCCCTCCGCCACGATTTTGATTTTCGTCAGATCCGTAAAGAGAAAGCGGTGGTTGACGTCCACGAGATACTCGACTTCCTCTTCCGGAATATCGAGCTTCTTCGATAGGAACCTCACCGTCAGGCCGGAGCGACTATTGTTCGCCAGCTCTCGTGCGATACGAAAGGCCGGCCGGCTGATACCTTCCATAGCCGCAACCACGCTCGCGGCGTGACGCATAGGCTAACCCTCAGTATGAGATCCGCCCCCAAAACACAACCTCGTATTATAGTCCACAATGCGCCTTTTGACAAGGGCATTCGAGAACTTTGTCTATAATCAGGATGGATTAGGGCATCCGAGAGCGTGTACAAGAAGCCGACTACTCGTCTTCCGAGTAGGCCGGTTTTTGCAAAACCGGCTCTTTCATCAAGGTAGGATGGCAGATCCGCTGCGTGATAAGACCCGCGCAGAGCCGGTGTTGGGAAAACCGGCTTACTTCTCGTACACGCTCTAAAAGGTCAACGGCGATGGCATCATGTCACCATTTGGGTCTTGCCGGGAGAAGGATCTGCGCGAGAACGCAACGTGGCAGGGGGTGGCAGGGGAACAGTTTGACTGAGACCGCGCGCGTTTGGTATGGTAATTGCCCGTTGCCTCGGCGACGGACATCTTCTTGAAGGAGGTCTTCTGTCTAACATGTCGGATGAAACCAAGGTGCTAAAAGCAAGAGAGGCGGATCCGGAATCCTCGGGGAAAGGCGTTGTGAGTGCCTCGGTCGAGGCTGATGACGGTCTGCTTGTGGCGGGTGAAGAGGACTTCTCCATGGAGGAAATGGAGGACCTCTACAACAAGACCCTCCAGAACTTTACGGAAGGCGAGGTGGTCCGCGGCACGGTCGTTGAGGTGAGCGCCGACCGCGTCCTGATGGACATCGGTTATAAGAGCGAGGGAAGCGTCCTCGTGGACGAATTCCCCGATCCGGGCAACTTGACCGTGGGCGATCAGTTTGACGTCTATATCGAAGCGCCCGAAGACGATAACGGCATGCCGGTTCTGTCGAAGATGAAGGCCGACCGTATCAAGAACTGGACGCACATCCAGCGCGTGTACGAGGACGACGGCATCATCGATGGCAAGATCATGCGGCGTGTCAAGGGCGGTCTGAAAGTCGACATCGGCATCGACGCCTTCATGCCCGCGAGCCAGTTGACCTGGCGGCCCACCGGCGACCTCGAGAAATACATCGGCCAGACCCTCCAGTTCAAGATCATCAAGCTGACCAAGAGGCGCCGCAACGTTGTTGTGAGCCGGCGGAAGCTCCTCGAGGAGCAGCGGGCCGGCGAAAAGAGCCGGTTGCTGTCCACCATCCAGATCGGCCAGATCATCAACGGCGAAGTCAAGAACATCACCGATTTCGGCGCGTTTGTCGACGTGGGAGGCATCGACGGGTTGCTCCACGTGACGGACATGTCGTGGGGCCGCGTCAAGCATCCATCTCAAGCGGTCTCGGTCGGACAGAGGATCGACGTGGTGGTCCTCAACTTTGATCCTCAGACTGAACGCATCAGCCTCGGGCTCAAGCAGAAAACGCAGAATCCGTGGCGGTCGGCGGCGCAACGGTATCCTGTCGGCGGCGTGATACGCGGCCGCGTGGTCAGCATGACCGACTATGGCGCGTTCATCCAGCTCGAGGAAGGCATCGAGGGCATGGTGCACGTCAGCGAGATGAGTTGGACCCGCCGCGTGCGCCACCCGAGCGAGATACTCTCGCTGGACTCGGACGTGGACGTGATGGTCCTCAGCGTGGATTCCGAAGCCGAGAAGATCGCGTTGGGCATCAAGCAGACCACGCCGAACCCGTGGATCGAGATCAGCCAGCGCTACCCGGTGGGTTCGGTGGTGAAGGGCCTCATCCGCAATCTGACCGACTACGGCGCGTTCGTCCAGATCGAAGAGGGCATCGACGGGCTCCTCCACGTCAGCGACATCTCCTGGACCAAGAAAGTGGCACATCCCTCCGAGGTCCTCGAAAGGGGACAGGAGATCGATGTGAAAATACTCAGCATCGATCCCCAGAATGAGAAGATCAGCGTGGGTCTCAAGCAACTCGAACGCGACCCATGGGAAGCCGTTATCGAGAGCACGCCCATCGGTTCGCACGTCGAGGTCGAGATTGCCAAGCTCGTGAGCTTCGGCGCCTTTGCCCGACTCGAGAACGGCATCGAGGGGCTCATCCACGTCAGCGAGATCTCGACCGACCGCGTGCAGAAGCCCGAGGATGTGCTGTCCGTGGGAGACAGGGTCAAAGCCAAGGTCATCGGGATTGACCCCATCGAGCGGAAGATCGCGCTCAGCATCCGTGAGTATCAACGTGACCTGGACGCGCGTGCGCAGGCTGAGTACGCGCAATCGAAAGATCAGGCCGTCAGTGTGGGAGACGTAGTCGGCGATGCTCTCCCGCGTTCCATGCTCCAGGCGGGGCGCAGTCTTGCGGACGCCGCTAATGAGCTCATGGCCGCGGTGAGCGCACAATTTGCCAACGCTCGGACTTCCCGCGAGGAGGAAACCTCGTCGAAAGAGGAAGCGTCCGCGCCCGAAACCCCTGAATCGGCTCCCGAGGAGAGAACCGATGCGGCGCCGCCCCCTCAGGCGGGTGACAACTAATTGCGAAGCTTGCCGTCAACTTAGTGACTTGCGCCGCTCGAAAGAGTGGCGCTTTCTACTAGGACCGACCAAGACCTTGCCTTTCAGGGAGAGTACTCGGCATGGCAAACCACGGCGATGTGGATATAGAGGCTCCCTTGATTACGAAATGCCAGCACGAACAGAAGTATGACCGGCGCATGTTTTCTCAAATCCATAATCCAAAATCCAAGACCCAAAATGGAGTCAAGGCCTGATGCCGCGCTTGCTTGTGTTCACGCCGGCCGAGGAGGTTCTGAGGGCCGTGCGCGACATTGCGGCCACCTGCGGTTGGGAGGTCGAAGATGGACGCGCCGCGCTCCAGAGCCAGACCCCTGTCGCGGCTGGCGCCGCCGATGCGGCCTTGTTTGACCTTCATCAGGGTGTTTCCGGTGGTCAGGATCTCGTGCAACAGATCTCGTCCGCCTCACCGTTCCTGCCGCTGATCTTCCTGAGCAGCCAGGGAACGGCTGTGCACGAGCTTGGCTCCGGTCTCCGTTATCATATCGACCCGCGGCAACTGCCCGACCTCGAACACGTGCTCCTGTCCTTGACGCTCGGTTTCCCAACGGACGAGTTCGCGCCTGCGCATGCCACTGCGGAACGCGCCGTGCCGAGGGTACTGATCGTCGACGACAATGTTCAACTCGCCTCTTTAATCGGCCGCACCCTCCGCTCGATGGAGCGTTACGACGTCCAGGTCGTCACGTCCGGCTTTGAAGCCCTGTCGATCCTCCCGGTTTTCCAACCCGATGTGGCCATCATAGACCTCGTGCTCCGCGACATGGACGGCCGCGAACTGTGCACCTTCATTCGCAATCACGATAAGCTCCGGAAAACGAAGATCATCGGCGTTTCCGGCTATCTCTCTGAAACCCGGGCGGAAGACGACAAGGTCCAATGCGACCTCTTCCTCGAGAAACCCTTCCGCATGAAGGAAATCCTCAGCAGAGTGATGGCCTTCCTGCAGTGAGGATTGCGGGTCCATGAAGGCGGAACTCATAGACGGCATTCTGCCCCGGCTCGATCAACTCCTTCAGGAATGCTGCCTGTGCGGACACCATTGCGCGGTAAACCGATTTGAGAATGCCGTTGGCTTCTGCCGCGCCTCCTCAGCCGATCGATATCACGCGCAATGCTCGTCCTACACGCTTCATTTCGGCGAGGAACCCATGTTGGTCGGGCGCGGCGGCTCGGGTACGGTGTTCTTCACGCACTGCAACCTGCGTTGCGTCTTCTGCCAGAACTTCCAGATCAGCCAGCTTGGAATGGGGGACGACATTCATTTCACCGACCTCGCGCGGATCTTTATCGGGCTGCAAGAAGACAAGGCCGAGAACATCAACCTGGTCACTCCCACCCATTACATCTATCCCATCCTTCTCGGCCTCCGCGATGCCTATCGGGACGGCCTGAACATTCCGCTTGTGTACAACACCAACGGCTATGACAGCGTCGAACTGCTCTCGTTGCTCGAGGGAATCGTCGACGTCTACCTTCCCGACATGAAGTACATGGACGCGGCCCTCGCCAGGAAGTATTCGTCGGCGGAGGGCTATCCGGAGGTTGCCCAGAACGCCATCAAAGAGATGTACCGCCAAGTGGGGCCTGTGCGGCTAGTCCGAGGGGTCGCGCAACGCGGCGTGATCATCCGCCACCTCATCCTGCCTCAGAACATCGCCGGCACCTACGATTTTCTTCTGTGGCTCAAGAGCGAAGGCATGCTTGATGTCACGATCGGCCTCATGAGCCAGTATTCGCCCCAATATCGCGCGCAGGAGTTTCCCGAACTCCGAAACCGCATCTCCCAAAAAGAGTACCGCGACATCGTCCGCTACGCGCTCGGCCTCGGCTTCGAGCACGTCCTTACCCAAGGCCTGGAAAGCACCGAACTGTACCTTCCCGACTTCGAGAAAGACTATCCTTTCTCCGACTAGCCTGATTAGTGTCCGCAGCTTTCGGCCATTTCACACGTTTTGTGGGTGTGTTGTGGCTCGCCCCACATCCTCGATCGAGCCCTTCACATGATCGTTGCATTGACATCAGGCCGGGCGGCTGCTAAAATGCAGGAATAGGTAACATAAGCCTTCGGGACAGGGTGCGATTCCCGACCGGCGGTGAGAGTCCGCGAACGCGCAAGCGTGGACCCGGTGGAACTCCGGGACCGACGGCATAGTCCGGATGGGAGAAGGCAGAAAGGGAAGGACTGCGTTGAGAAGCGTCCTTCCGTGCGTGAAACTGTCCCGAAGGAGTAATGTCTTTCGGGACGTTTTGTTCTATGGATGCTGACAGCCAATACATGCGGCGGGCGCTCGAGCTTGCCGGACTTGGGCGCGGCCGGACGAGTCCCAACCCTATGGTGGGCTGCGTCGTGGTCCGCGACGGGCGCGTGATCGGCGAGGGGTATCATCAGAAGGCCGGCGGACCGCATGCGGAAGTGAACGCGATCAACGCCGCAGGGGACGTCTCGGGTGCGACCGTTTACGTGACTCTCGAACCATGCTGCCACGAAGGCAAGACGCCTCCCTGCACGGATTTCATCATACGCCACAAGCCGGCGCGCGTCGTCGTTGCCATGCACGATCCGAATCCGCGCGTCTCCGGAGAGGGGATCTTCCAGTTGCGAAACACGGGCATCTCCGTGGACGTAGGTCTGCTCGAGGACGAGGCTCGCCTTCTTAACGAGATCTTCTGCAAGTACATCACTGCGCGCATGCCGTTCGTGATCGCGAAATGCGGTATGTCGGTTGACGGCAAGATCGCGACGCGCACAGGCGATTCGAAATGGGTTACCTCGGAGGCCTCGCGCCGCATGGTCCACGAACTTCGCAACGAAGTCGATGCGATCCTCGTGGGCAGCCGCACGGTGATGCTGGATGATCCGAGCCTGACCACGCGCATCGAGGAAGGGAAGATCAAGGACCCGGTCCGAATCATCTGCGACGCCGACAACTATCTGGATCCGTCAGCCCATGTATTCCACAGCAAGAGCAACGCGCCAACCTGGGTCGCAGTGCCCGATGATCGCTCGTGTGACGGCGCGGACGAGGTCCTGCGCATTCCGCCCGGCGCCGGAGGACTCGACATGCGATTGCTGATGCATGAGCTCGCCCTGCGTGAGATCTCATGCGTGCTTATCGAGGGCGGCGGAACCACGCTTGCCTCGGCCTTCGAGGCTGGCGTGGTCGACAAGTTGCTGTTCTTTGTCGCGCCGAAGATCGTCGGCGGGCGCGACGCGATAACGTCGGTCGAGGGCGAAGGCGTAGCTCGTATGACCGATGCCATCGTGCTCGAGCGGATGCGGGCGATCCCCGTCGGCGAAGATATTCTTATCGAGGCTTATGTCAGAAAGTGATACTTTGCGGCAACACGGGCGTGAGGCAACAGGATGTTTACTGGATTGATTGAGGAAGTGGGGGCGGTATTGCGCCGATCCGGCGCCGACCTTGCCATCATGGCGGAGGTCGTGCTCAAGGATCTCAAGTCCGGCGACAGCATCGCGATTGACGGCGCCTGTCTCACGGTGACGGCGGTGAACGACCGCGGTTTCGTCGTAGAGGCGTCGCCCGAGACCCTCGCCCGCACGACCCTGTCCCGGTTGCGTCCGGGCGACGCCGTTAACCTCGAGCGTGCCATGCAAGCGGGCGCCCGGTTCGGAGGCCACTTTGTACTGGGGCATGTGGATGGCGTGGGCCGCGTGGATGCTGTGCGGGACCAGGGCGAGTTTTCGCTGTGGCGGTTCCAAGCGCCGCAGGAAGTCGCGTGTTACCTTATTCCGAAAGGCTCCGTTGCGGTCGACGGGATCAGCCTTACCATCGTCGATCCTGATAGGGACACGTTTGCGGTGGCCGTGATTCCCGCAACGTTGCGCCAAACAACGCTCGGCGCAAAACGCCCGGGCGATCGGGTCAATCTTGAAGCGGACGTGCTCGGGAAACACATCTTCCACTACCTGAAAGGGAACAGTGGAGGCCGGGGCGTTACAATGGACTTCCTGGCCCGCCACGGGTACGCATAGGAGTACTGAATGACCGCAAATATTCCTGAGATCATCGAGGACCTACGGGCCGGCCGCATGTGCATCCTGGTCGATGACGAAGATCGCGAGAATGAAGGCGACCTTGTCATCGCGGCCGAGAAAACAACGGCTGAGGCCGTCAATTTCATGGCGCAGCACGCGCGCGGACTGGTCTGCCTCGCGTTGACCAGGCAGCGCATTCGCGAATTGCAGTTGCCCCCAATGGCCCCCGAGAACACGTCGCGCTTTCAGACGGCGTTCCACGTTTCCATCGAAGCCGCGGAAGGCGTGACCACAGGCATTAGCGCGCACGATCGCGCCCACACGATTCGGGTAGCCGTTGACCCGAAATCCAAACCTTCCGACCTCGTCCGGCCCGGTCATATTTTTCCGTTGTGCGCGCGTGACGGCGGCGTGCTTGTTCGCGCGGGCCAGACCGAGGGCTCCGTCGACCTCGCGAGATTGGCGGGTCTCAATCCCTCCGCGGTCATCTGCGAGATAATGAATCCCGACGGGACGATGGCGCGCATGCCGGACCTCGTCGAGTTCGCGAAACGGCACGGACTCAAGATCTGCACGACACAGGCCCTCATCGAGTATCGCCGCCGCAACGAGAAACTGATTACGCGCGTGGCCGAGACGAGTCTGCCGACGGAGTACGGTACCTTTCATCTCCTCATCTACGAGACGGAGGTCGATGACTATCAGCACGTGGCGCTCGTCAAGGGCGACGTGGCGTCGCAAGAGAACGTGCTCGTCCGCGTGCACTCCGAGTGCTTCACCGGCGATACGTTCCATTCGCGGCGCTGCGACTGCGGCTCCCAATTGCATCAGGCGATGCAGATGATCGAAGCGGAAGGATGCGGCGTGCTCGTGTACATGCGGCAAGAGGGGCGCAGCATCGGGCTCGTAAACAAGATCAGGGCCTACCAGCTTCAAGACAGCGGAATGGACACGGTCGAAGCGAACGTCCATCTCGGTTTCGATCCCGATCCGCGCGAATACGGGATTGGCGCGCAAATATTGGCCGATCTGGGCATCAAGACCATGCGCCTGCTGACGAATAACCCTATCAAGCGCGCGGGGCTTGAAGGATACGGGCTGCAAATCACGGGGCGCGTGCCCATCGAGGTGCCGCCCAATGCCGACAACCAGCTCTACTTGAAAACGAAAAAGGAGAAACTCGGACATCTGATTTCGTGATTTCGGATATTGGATTTCGGATTGGGGCGTCGCAATCCAGAATGTAACATCCAAAATCCTAAGAGGACGGTCTCAGGGTCCCGGAATCTTGAAATGAGCCAAGACGAGGAGGAATGGAGCATATGCCGAAGACACTGGAAGGGAAGCTGGTCTCAAAAGGGAAGAAGTACGCCATCGTGGTTGCGCGGTTCAATGAGTTCATCTCGAATAAGCTACTCGGGGGCGCGTTGGACGCGTTGAGCCGTCACGGCGTCGCCGAACAGGAGATCACAATCGCGTGGACGCCGGGCGCCTTTGAGATTCCTATCGTGGCGCAGAAAATGGCCCAGTCGAAGAAGTTCGACGCCGTCATCGCACTCGGCGCCGTTATTCGAGGCGGCACACCCCATTTCGATTACGTGGCGAATGAGGTGTCGAAAGGCGTGGCGCAGGTTGCTCTTGCGACGGGCGTGCCGGTGCTTTTCGGCGTGCTTACGACCGATACCATCGAGCAAGCCATCGAACGCGCCGGGACGAAGGCGGGCAACAAGGGTTATGATGCCGCCGTCGCCGCCATCGAGATGGTCAACCTGATGGAGCAGATCTAGCGGTGCCCGAATGGGGGAGACGCAGCAAGGCGCGCGAACGTGCGCTGCAGTTTCTCTTCGGGCTGGACTTTACCGGCTGTGCGTGGCAGCATGCCCTCGAAGGGTTCTGGTCCACGGCGCTGTCGCGTCCATCGGTCCGAAAGTACGCGCACGAGCTTATCCGAGGCGTGTGCCTCAACCGTGAGGCGCTCGACGCGGACATTGATAATGCCCTTCAGAACTGGACCCCGGAGCGGGTCGGCCGCGTTGAGAGGAATATCCTCCGCATTGCATTGTTCGAAATGCGCCACGCGCAGGATGTTCCGGCGGCGGTGGCAATCGACGAGGCCATAGAGCTCGCAAAAACGTTCGGCGCCGACGACGCAGCGCGCTTCATCAACGGCGTTCTCGATCGGCTCCGGGAACACGGCGGATAGCCGCCACCCGCTGGGAACCTGGCCGCATGCCAATGTACGTGGATCTGCATCTGCACACGAATCACAGCGACGGATCTGACCCGCCGGAGAAAGTCGTCGACCGCGCGGTCTCATGCGGCCTTGCGGGGATTGCCATTACGGACCATGACACCGTCAGCGGCGTCGAAGCTGCCGAACGCGAAGCGCGCAGGCATGGGATCGACTTCCTGCGTGGCGTCGAGATAAGCACGCTGTATGGCCGCATGGAGGTGCATGTAGTCGGCCTCGGGATCGACATTCGATACGAGCCTCTCATCGAAGCATTGCGCTCGTTCCGCGAGACGCGTGCGGCCCGTGTCGACAGGATGATAGATCGCCTGAATGCGCTGGGGGTTTCCATTCAACGGGCGGAAGTGGAAGTCTACGCCGGTAAAGGCGGTGCGCTTGGCCGCGTTCACGTCGCACGTGCCCTGGTGGCTCGGGGCGTTGCGCAAAACGTTCAACAAGCGTTTGACAAGTTCCTGCGCAGCGGCCGAAAGGCTTACGTTCCCAAACACATGATGTCGTGTCGCGAGGCCATCGAGATGATCCATCATGCCGGAGGCCTTGCGATCCTGGCGCACCCGGGGGTCGGCACGACGATTATTAAACTATTGCCGCGCGTTCTCGAGATGCCCTTCGACGGCATCGAGGTGTATCACGCGCAGCACACGCCGGGACACGTGACTCATTTCACGCGGATTGCGCTTGAACGAGATCTCCTCATCTCCGGAGGTTCCGATTGCCACGGAACCGCGCTGAAGGAGCAGCCCGACATGGGCAAGGTCCGCGTACCCTACTACCACTTCCAACGCATTCGGGACGTTTTGCACAGGAAAAACCGCTGATACTGATCAGCTTTCAATCACGGGGCCCCTACGGGGACGTCTCGAACACGCGCTGAGTATTACTTGCCGCAGCGTCTTCGGGGATGATATCATTCTTGTGAAAGAAGCCTTTTCGATTGCTTCGGAACGGCACTTCTCGCGCCGATGCGGAATTCCCGGCGCGAGCAACATGTTGAGTTTTTGAGTGTGCTTCGTGCGGAGGACGGGATGCTGTACCTCAAGACCAGCCAGCCGGTCCCCGGCAAGGGCGATGCCTGGATGTATTACGAGTGCACCGACGAAAAGCGTATCGTCCGCTACGTTACGCACATCCCGGCGACGGGTGAGACCGAGCGGGTGAGCGACCCGGTGGTGAAGAAGCTTTACCGCCCGGAGTTGTTGGAGCCGTCGTCCCAGGAAGAATTTGAACAATATTGGGCGCAGTAGTTGCACGCTCGTTCCCAAGTTGAACTTAGGAACGAGCGGCCCCACGAGCAACGCATTAGAACGAAAGGAACTTAGATGGCCGGGAACAGTTTCAATCTGGACATGACCATTGGCGAGGCTATGAAGGTCCATCCTCGCGTGGCTGAAGTCTTCGCAGCATTCCATTTGGGCGGCTGCGCACATTGCCACATCAACCAACTCGAGACGCTCGGGCAGGTGTGCGAGGGGTACGGAATCGACTCGAACACCCTTCTTGAAGTGCTCGAGGATCTCGTAGAACCCAGCAAGGCCTGATTCAAGTGGGTTCTTCCAGAGTGTGTGCCGCGCGCGAAAGATCGGAGTGATGGGTTTGGTTGTTCACAACCCATATAGTTGTGACGGATTGCCATGGCTGAAGGGCAATCTGCATGCACACACCTCAAACAGCGATGGTCCGGGGACGCCGCAGGCGGTCATTGACGCCTATGCCGCCTTGAAGTATGACTTCCTGATGCTCAGCGACCACGACTGCCTCACTGAATCCGAGCACCTCGATGGGCGCGGACTGGTCCTCATTCCCGGCAACGAGGTCACGGCGGGCGGGCCTCACGTGTTGCACGTCGACGCGCGCTCTTTTGTCCCGCCCGATGAAGACCGTCAGGCCGTGATCGACAAGATTGCGCAAGACGGCGGTCTGTCGATCATGTGTCATCCGAACTGGGAATCCCACTTCAACCATTGCCCGCAAGAGAAGCTCATGGCATGGCGAGGCTACGCCGGAATCGAGGTCTTCAACGGAGTCGTGACGTGGCTCGAGGGACGCGCCACGGCCACGGACCGCTGGGACAGGCTCCTCGCGGAAGGCAGACGCATCTGGGGCTTCGCAAACGACGACTGCCATCGCGAGGACGACGTCGGCGTGGGCTGGAACATGGTTCAGGCCGAACGCGGCAACGTGGCCGACATCCTTCACGCCCTCCGATCCGGCCGGTTTTACGCAAGCAACGGTGTAACGATAGATCGCATCGAAGCGGACGGCAACATGTTAACCGTGCGCGCCAAAGGGGCTCATCGGATCAGCGTGTTTTCGGACTACGCCCGGCGGCAAGCGGTCGTCGAAGGGTCCGGCATCACATACACCGTCCCGGAAGATGCCGACTTCCATTACGTGCGTTTCGAGTGCGCCGGATGCGGGGAGAAGAAGGCATGGACCCAGCCCTTCTTCATCGACCGGGAATAATCCTCCCCACTGTCCCTTCCGTCCTTTTTGTCCCCTTCGTCCTTTCCTGACCCAAAATGGTCGTCTACTTTTTCGCTTCCGGTGTCGGCTCGGTCTTGGGTTTCTCCGGGGCGACAAGGCTCTTCCCCGCAACGAGCGTGTCGAGTTCTTTCTTCAGATTGTCCACCAGGTCAGAGGTCACTCCGATGTGGGCTGCCTGCACCACGCCGTCTTTGCCTATGATCACATCCAGTGGAATGCTATCAACAGAGTAGCTATCTCCGATACTGCCATCTGCATCCAGGGCTACGGTGAACTTCAGGCCTGTCGACTGTTGAAATGACTTGACGGCATCCGCTGACTCACGAAGATCCACCGCGTAGAATACGACGCCTTTCGATTTGTACTTATCCATTAGGTCCACAATCTTCGGCATCGCCATCCTGCACGGCGGACACCACGCTGCCCAAAAGTCCAGCACGACGATGTCTTTCCCCTTGTGATCGGCGAGGTTCATCTTCCCGCCGTCAACAAGGTTCAACGTGAACTGCGGGGCAGGTTTACCCAACAGCTTGTAGCGGCCTTCCTGCGCCCCCATCGCATAGGTGAGCAGGAACAACCCGCACACCGCAAGAAAACTCCACAACAGCACAGACCGAGACCTTTTCATGTATTCATCCTTTCCTGAACAAGTTACCCACTTTCTGTAAACGCGCCCGCGTCCGAATCCATTCCGCTCCGTCTGACCTCTCCTCCTCCAGCTTACACATACGGCGGAAGATAGTTGCCGTGCGCTTCGATGAGGTCGTCGCACAATCCAACGATCTCATCCATGGTCAACTCCGCGGCGGTATGCGGGTCGAGCATCGCCGCATGATAGATATGTTCGCGCTTGCGAGTCAACGCGGCCTCGATGGCCAGTTCCTGAACGCTGACATTGGTCCGTGTGAGCGCCGCGCATTGCGGGGGCAGGTCACCGACATAGGTCGGGGTGACTCCGTTGCGATCCACCACGCACATGACCTCGACGCACGCATTCCGCGGAAGATTCGTGATCAGGTCCTTGTTCAGGACATTTCCGCCGAGTGTATACGGAACGCCTGTCTCCATGGATTCAAAGATGTAAGAAGCATATTCACCGGTGCGCTCATGTTCGAGCGGCTGATCCGACAGCAGGTACTCCCGCATGCCATTCCACCCCTTGATCTGATCGACGCAGCGCCGCGGATACTCGTCCAGCGGGATATGGTAACGGTCGATAAGCTCCGGAGCGCGCGACTTGATGAACCAGGGAACATACTCCGATGTGTGCTCGCTGGACTCAGTGACATAGTATCCAAACCGCTTCATGATCTCGAAGCGCACCGAATCCTTGTGGACGTATTCTTCCAATTGGGCGCGACACTTGATCTCGGGATACAAGTCTTCTCCGTTCCGAGAGATCTCGAGCAGCCATCCCTGATGGTTGATCCCGGCAATCTTCCATTTGAGGTTGTCTGTCGGCAGTCCCAATTCCCAGCACAGATGGCCTGCGCACCCTTGCACGCTATGGCACAGCCCGACGGCCCTGACACCGGTAGCCTTGAGGATGGCGCCGGTCAGCATCGCCATCGGATTCGTGTAGTTCAGCAGCCACGCATCCGGCGCGACGTCCTCGATGGTCCTGCAGTAGTCCAGCATGACCGGAATTGTCCGCAGGGCACGAAAGATCCCCCCGATGCCCAGCGTGTCACCGATCGTCTGCCGAAGCCCATACTTCTTCGGCGCCTCAAAGTCGATCACCGTGCTCGGCTCATAGCCGCCGACCTGGATCGCATTGACAACATAGTCCGCGCCCGCCAAAGCCTTCCGCGCATCCGAGCCCATAAACGAACGTATCGTAGCGCCAGCGCCCAACGTTCGGTTGATG
>Ga0315274_10003308_pt1 | contig 24029 bp, 26 predicted proteins | sample YL17G02_20_MG_FD_203700 | JGI IMG/M metagenome (GOLD analysis project Ga0315274, IMG submission 203700) | Sediment microbial communities from Yellowstone Lake, YNP, Wyoming, USA - YL17G02_20 | ecosystem: Environmental > Aquatic > Freshwater > Lake > Sediment | place: USA: Wyoming | collected...
TGATGGAGGTGAATAAGCTCCTGAAGGGCTTTACCCAAATGCAAAAGGCGATCCGGCAGTGGACCAGAGGGGGTAAGCGAGTGGGCGGTTTTCGCCTTCCCCTGCCCCTTTAAATTGAGCTTGTCGGGGATTGCTCATTGAGTGTATCATCGGACAAGAGTGGATAATCCTTGTAACATCTTAGAAGGGGGTTTATCAATGGCAGTGAAGATCAGGTTGAAGCGGATGGGGGCCAAGAAGAAGCCCTTTTATCGATTGGTGGTTGCAGATTCGCGCATGCCCCGCGACGGGAGATTTATTGAGGAGATCGGCACCTATGATCCCCTGCAAAATCCATCCAAGGTGGTTTTGAAAGGAGAGAGGGTCTCCTATTGGCTGAGGACCGGAGCCCAGCCGACGCAGACCGTGAAAAGGCTTCTGATGAGTGCTGGAATGATGGATCGAGGATTGAAAGCGAAAGAAAAAATAGAGAAAGAAGGCGAGTCCCTTGGAGCTTGAAGGGCCTTCCCCTTTGGGGGGCTCATCATTGAAGGGCCTGGTGGAGTTTTTGGCCAAGTCCTTGGTGGACCATCCCGAGGAGGTCTCGGTCGCGGAGGTCGAGGGAGAGGAAGGCAGCCTGATCCAGCTGAGGGTGGCCCAGAGCGACTTGGGAAGGGTCATCGGAAGGCAAGGGAGGACAGCGAAAGCGATACGGGTCCTGCTTTCGGCCACCGCCGCCCGCTTGGAAAAAGGGGCGACCTTAGAGATCCTGGAGTAGGGGGCTGGTGAGACCGGGACTGCTCTTGCTGGGAGAGATTGTGGGGCCCTGGGGCCGCAAAGGAGAGGCGAAGCTATTTCCCTATGCGGACCTGCGACCGATCCTTGCTGGCAGGGATGGGCTATTTCTGGAGAGGGAAGGAAAGGTCCAGTTTCGAGCCCTGGAAGGGTTTCGGTTTCACAAATCGTTGGTCATCCTGAAGTTCAAAGAGTGCTCGGATATTTCGGAGGTCGAGACACTTCGGGGCCTGAAAGTAGGGATCCCTCGGGCTACGGCCCCCTCCCTGTCCCCGGACACCTATTACCACTACGATATTATCGGCCTGGAGGTCATCTCTGGGCAGGAGCCAAGGGGGAGGGTCACCGAGATATGGACCACACCGGCGAACGATATCTATGTGGTGGAGGAGGGAGGAAAGAGCTGGTTGCTGCCGGCCACCAAGGAGGTCATCCAGCAGGTCGATCTGGAAAGGGGTACCCTGCAGGTGAATCCCCCCAAGGGGCTGATCGACCTTGAAGAGGTATGATATCCTGAGCCTCTTTCCGGAGATCGTGCTCGCCCCGCTGCGGGGAAGCATCGTGGGAAGAGCCCAGGAAAAAGGCCTGCTGCAGATCGAGGTGGTCAACTTTCGGGAGTTTGCCCAGGATAAGCATCGGGTCGTAGATGACCTCCCCTTCGGCGGGGGGCCGGGCATGGTCTTGAAGGTGGAGCCCATCTTTGCTGCCGTGCAGCAATGCCTGCAGTCTGGGCCTCGGGCGCGGGTGATCCTGATGTCCCCGCAGGGCCGCCGGTTCGACCAGGAGCTGGCCAAGGCACTGGCCTTAGAAGATCACCTGATCTTCATCTGCGGCCGCTACAAGGGAGTGGATGAGCGGGTCAGGGAGGCGCTGGTCACCGATGAATTGTCCATCGGCGATTATGTCCTTTCGGGGGGCGAACTCCCTGCCCTCCTGGTGATAGAGGCGCTGGTGCGCCTCATTCCTGGAGTTCTGGGGGATGAGGAGTCGGCTCGGGGGGACTCTTTCTATGAAGGAATCCTGGATCACCCCCATTACACACGCCCCGCTGTCTTTGAGGGGAGGGCCGTCCCGCCGGTTTTGATTTCGGGGCATCACGAGCAGATCCGAAGGTGGCGAAGGAAGGAGGCCCTCCGTCGCACTCGGACGCGGAGGCCAGACCTGCTGAGAACCGCCCCTTTGAACGAAGAAGATAGGGCTTTACTGGAGGAGATTGAAAGAGAGGGGAATTGAGGCCGATCTTTAGCCCTTCTCCCCATTTGCTTTGAGGTAAGGAGAGACGAAGATGAATGTCATTGAGATGGTGGAAGAGGAGATGCTGCGCAAGGACCTGGTCGGGTTCCAGCCAGGGGATACCGTCAGGGTCCATGTCAAGGTGAAAGAGGGAGAGAAGGAGAGGTTGCAGGCCTTCGAGGGCGTGGTCATGCGTCTGAGAAAGGGCGGCCTCGGCTCCACTTTTACCGTGCGCAAGATGACTTATGGAGTGGGGGTGGAGCGAACCTTTCCCCTCCATTCGCCGATGATCGAGAAGGTAGAGGTGGTTCGCAAAGGCCAGGTGAGGAGAGCCAAGCTCTATTACCTGCGGAAGCTGAAGGGCAAGGCCGCTCGCATCAAGGAGAAAAAGTCGAGATGACCGATGCGAGTCTGGGCAATGGGTAACCTCAGGGCGAAGATCAAGACCATATTCATTGCCGGTCTGGTGGTAACCATCCCCATCTTGGTGACCATCTTCCTGATCTGGTGGGCCTTTGACCTGGTGGATGGTTTTCTGGCGCCCATTTACGACCGGATATTGGGGTATCATTTCCCGGGCTTGGGATTCGTTTCCACGATCCTCCTCATCTTCCTGGTGGGACTGGTGGCTACCAATGTGGTGGGTCAGCGTCTGCTCTCCTGGGGCGAGGCCTTTCTTTCGCGGATTCCCCTCTTCAAGATCGTCTATCTCTCGGTCAAGCAAATGGTGGATGCCTTTTCCCCACAGAATCGCACCTCCTTCAAGCGCTTTGTGTTGGTAGAGTATCCCCGCAAAGGCGTTTTCTCCTTCGGGTTTCTCACCGACCATTCGGTGTTGGAATCCGAGGAGCAAAGGGCGATACCCCTCGCCGCCGTCTATATCCCCACCAATCACCTCTATCTCGGGGAGATCGTCCTCTTTCCCCGAGAGGAGTTATACTATTCAGACCTCACCATCGAGGAGGGGATTCGCATTATCCTTTCGGGGGGGATCGCCACTCCTTCCCGGCTCACCGTGCGGGGCTCGGGGTCTTCTCTCCCAAATTAACCTTTTGGCCTCGGAAATTTCATGGCCCTCACTGACTATGAGGAAGAGCTGCATGCCTCTGGATACCGCCTCATCGCGGGTGTCGATGAAGCGGGCAGGGGAGCTTTGGCCGGGGCGGTCGTGGCAGCGGCCGTCATTCTCCCCCGGGGGGCGCGGATCGTGGGCCTGGCCGATTCCAAGAAACTGAGCCCCGAGCAGCGGGAGAGGCTCTTCTCGATCATTCATTCTACCGCCTTGGGCATCGGGGTCGGGATCGTCGATGAGGTGACCATCGACCGCATCAACATCCTTCGCGCCAGCCTCCTGGCCATGGAAAAGGCCGTATCCTCCCTGAGCCCTCTCCCCCATCTCCTCCTGGTTGATGGAAATCACCTGCCCTCTCTTCCCATCCCTTCTTGGGCCTTGATCAAGGGGGAATCCCGCTCTGCCTCCATTGCGGCTGCCTCGATCGTGGCCAAGGTGACGCGGGATCGCTTGATGGTCCAATATCATGACCTTTTCCCCCCTTATCAATTTAGGAAGCACAAAGGATATGGGACTTCCGACCACTTGCAGGCCTTGACGGAGCACGGGCCTTGTCCCATCCATCGGCTTACCTTCAAGGGAGTGAAGGAGTGCTTCGGATGGGGGCCAGGGAGGTCTTTAGACCTGTTTGGCGACCGGATTCGACCGCCAGGCGGAAAAGATGAGCTATGACGCGAGAGAGAAAGGACCTGGGCAAATCTGCCGAGGGGTTGGCCAAGGCCCTGTTGAAGAGGGAGGGCTATCGCATCTTAGAGGAGAATTATGCTTGCCCCTTGGGGGAGTTGGATCTGGTCGGCCTGGAAGGGGAGGTTCTGGCCTTCATTGAAGTGCGGAGCCGCAGGGGAAGCGGCAACCCGGAGGCCTCCGTCAACCTTTCCAAGCAGCGGCAGATCATCAAGGCTGCCCAGTTTTATCTCTCTCAGAAGAAGTGGGAGGGAGACTGCCGCTTCGATGTGGTGGCTATCCAGGTCTCCCGGGAGGGGAGGTTGGAGAGGATAGAGCTGATCAGGGATGCCTTCGATCAGGATGGAATAGAGACCTTTGCTTAGAGCAAAACCAGGCCAAGGAGGGAGAACCCATGGAGATTGCCGAGCTATTTCGCAGCATCTATCTCTTTAAGGGCCTTTCCAACGAGGAGCTGGCCCTCATCTCTGCCATTACCGCGGAGAAGGACTTCACCAAGGAGGAGGTGGTCTTCAAGGAAGGGGAGGCGGGAGATGCCTTCTACCTCGTTCTGGAAGGGCAGATCCGGATCAGCAAGTATGTCATTGGAGCGGGGGAGGAGGCCCTGGCCATCCTGGATAAAGGCAGCTATTTTGGGGAGATGGCCCTGATCGACGAATTTCCCCGCTCCGCGTCCGCCATCGCCCATACCGATTGCCGGCTCTTGCTGATGGACAAGGCCGATTTCTCCCAGCTCCTCTCTAACCATAAAGAGCTGGCCTACAAGCTGCTCTGGGTCTTCTGCCAGACCCTCTCACAGCGCCTGCGGGAGACCAACGAGAAGATCACCAGCCTGTTCGCCATTGCCAAGGGCTTTTAGATGCTGGCTAAGGTCCTGAGCGGCTCCATCTCCGGAATCGAGGCCTACCTGGTGGAGGTGGAGATCGACATCAGCCAGGGGTTGCCTTCCTTCTCTCTGGTGGGGCTCCCCGACCTCTCGGTCAAAGAGAGCCGGGACCGAATCAGGGCCGCGATCAAGAATTCGGGTCTGAAGTTCCCCTCCAAGCGCATCACCGTGAACCTCGCCCCGGCGGGAATCAAGAAGGAGGGGGCGGCCTTTGACCTGCCCATGGCAGTGGGGGTCCTGGCGGCGCAGGATTTGGTGAGTAGGGCCAGGCTGCAATCGCTCCTTGTGACGGGTGAGCTTTCACTGGATGGCATTCTGCGGCCCATCAGGGGAGCCCTTCCCATGGCGGTGGTGGCGAGAGACCAGGGCCTGGAGGGGATACTCCTCCCCTGGGAAAACCAGCAAGAGGCTGCTGTGGTGAGGGATGTCAAAGTATTCGGCCTTCACAGCCTGCCGGAGGTGGTGGAATTCCTCAATGGGGAGAAGTCAATAGAGCCCACCCAGGTCGATGTGGAGGGGGTCTTTGCCCAGAACTCCCAATACGAGGTGGATATCGCCGATGTCCGGGGACAAGAGCATGTGAAAAGGGCACTGGAGGTGGCGGCCGCCGGAAGCCATAATATCTTGTTCATCGGCCCCCCTGGGGCGGGAAAGACCATGCTGGCCCGTCGCCTCCCCACCATCCTCCCCCCGCTCTCGCTGGAGGAGGCCCTGGTCACCACCAAGATCTACAGCATTTCCGGCTTCCTTCCCCCGGAGACCGCCCTTCTTGCCACCCGCCCGTTTAGGGCCCCTCATCACACCATCTCCGATGCCGGCCTGGTAGGAGGAGGGAACATCCCCCGGCCGGGCGAGGTGAGCCTGGCGCACAACGGGGTCCTCTTCCTGGATGAGCTGCCCGAGTTCAAGCGGGGAGCCCTGGAGGCACTGCGACAGCCCTTAGAGGATGGGGTGGTCACCATCTCCCGGGCCGTGGCCTCCATTACCTATCCGGCCCGCTTCATGTTGGCCGCAGCCATGAACCCCTGCGCCTGTGGCTACCTCAACGACCCACGCCGGGAATGCTACTGCACCCCTTCCCAGATTCATCACTATTTTTCTCGAATCTCGGGCCCGCTCTTGGATCGCATCGATATCCACATGGAGGTGCCGCCCCTGAAATATCAGGAGATGGCGAGGGGCCAGGCCGGGGATTCCTCCGCCCTCATCGCCGAGAGGGTCAGGGCCGCCCGCTCGATCCAGGGGGAGAGGTTCGCCAAATACAAGATCTTCTGCAATGCCCACATGAGCTCGCGGCATCTGCGGAAGTTCTGTGCCTTGCAGGGCGGTGCAGAGCAACTGTTGGAATCGGCCATGGAGCGTCTCGGCTTTTCCGCCCGGGCCCATGACCGCATCCTGAAAGTCGCCCGGACCATCGCGGATCTGGCGGCCCAGGAGGAGATTGCTGCGGAGCATATCGCCGAGGCCATCCAGTATCGTAGCCTGGACCGGGGCCCGGCCTACTTCGGCAGGTGAGGAGGGTAGCCTATGGAGAGGGTCAATGAAAAGGATCTGGCCTATCGGCAGGGCGCATCAGGCCCGAAATATCTCTTTCGGGGTCCACTCTATGAGTGGGGATTGATCCGCCTTCTCCCAGGCCAGGGCCTGGGCCCCCATTATCACGAGAGGGTGGCGGAGACCTTTTATTTCTGGAAGGGAACCCCCCTGATGATCGTGGAGGGCGTGGAGCATCGAGTGGTCGAGGGGGATGCCTTCCGGCTGCAGGCCAAAGAGAGACACGATATTCGAAACGATACGGCCGAGCCGGTCCAACTCCTCTTCATCAAGGCCCCCTACCTGCCGGAGGACAAGGTCAGTTGCTGAGATGGTCTGATGGGTCTAAGATAGCGAAGAAAGGCGTGAGATGGGGGAATTGAATTTCGCGACGGATGAGGGATGGAGGAAAAAAGAAAGGAGAGAAGAACGATGAAAGGGTTGATGAAGGTGGCACATGGCCACGGCAATATGGAGATCAGGGACTTGGAAGAGCCAAAGGTGGGTCCGGATCAGGTGAAGATCGAGATCAAGGGGACCGGTATCTGCGGCTCCGATATCCATGTCTACCATGAGGCCATCGCCATTCCCATGCGCCTTCCCGTGGTCACGGGACACGAAATGGCCGGGGTGGTGGTCGAGGTGGGCAAGGATGTGGAGGGGATTGCCGTGGGAGAGAAAGTGACCACCGAGACCACCTTTTCCACCTGCGGCAAGTGCCTCTATTGCCGGACCGGATACTACCAGCTCTGCGCCGAGCGCCGGGTCTTAGGATACTGGTTCAATGGGGGCTTCACCAACTATACGGTGGTCCCGGCGATCCGCATCCATAAGCTTCCGGAGAATGTGGATTTCCTCTCCGGGGCCCTGACCGAACCCCTGGCCTGCTGTGTCCATGGGGTCACGGATCTTACTGGGATCACCTCCGGGGATTTCGTGGTGGTCTCCGGGCCGGGAACGCTGGGCCTGATCAATGTTCAGCTGGCCAAGGGAGAGGGGGCCAGGGTCATGGCCGTCGGCACCTCGGTGGATGGCCCGCGCCTGCAGCTGGCCAAGGAGTTGGGTGCGGATTACACCCTCAATGTGGAGAAGGAGGATGCGGTGGCCGCAGTGAAGGACCTGACCGAGGGCTACGGCGCCGATGTCTTGCTCGAATGCTCAGGGGCCCCGGCTGCCGTGGATATGGGGATCCAGATGCTGCGCAAGCAGGGAAAGTACACCCAGTTCGGCCTCTTCGGCAAGAAGATCGAGGTCAACTTCGAGGCCATTGCCTACAAGGAGATCAAGGCGACCGGCGTCTTTTCCCACAAGTGGACGGCCTGGAGAAAGGCCATCCAGTACATGGCCATGGGAAAGGTGAAAACCCGACCTCTGGTGACCGATGTAATGCCCATCACCGACTGGCAGAAGGGGTTTGAGAAGTTCGAGAAGAAAGACGGCCTGAAGATTGTCCTGCAGCCGGTGGATTAACGCATTAGAGAATTGGACATTCCCTTGAGCCAGGAGGCCTCGTCCAAAGACCTCCTGGCTTTTTCATTTCTTCACAGCCCTAAGGGCTCGCCAATCAAGAGCACGGTCATATCCGTGCGGAGCGGCTTCTTGGCCAATATGGCATAGATGTTACAGATTCTCTGGGGGGAGTCGCAATCCGCGCATTGGCCCGTTGACGCGCAGGGCGTTTTGAACCCGAGCCGCTTGGCGTTCATGGGGGCGACCCACTCTTGGACCCTTCTCTGGGCCTCGGCGATGTCCTTGACGATCTTATTGGCCCCGCAGACCATGATCACCTTCTTGGGGCCGAAGGTCATCGCCGCCACCCGATTGCCGGTGGCATCGATGTTGAAGAGCTTCCCGTCTTCGGTCACGGCATTGCTGCTGCTGAGGAAAAAATCGGCGAGGAAGATCTCCCGTCGGATCTGCAATGCCTCCTCTGCGGAGAGGCCGGGAGAGAAGGGATTCAAAAGCCTGATCGGGTGTTTCTTGGCCTCCGCGAAGAAGCCGATCTGACTCAGGGTGAGCGATCCTCCGATTCCCACGGTTGCCCCCTCCGGGATCCTCTTCAGGATCTCTCCGGTGGCATCCGCAGCCTTGGGAACGAATTGCGCATCAAAGTTATTCCTCTTTAATGCCTTGAGGGTCCTCTCTACCTGAAGTCCCTGAAACCATTGATATAATTCCGTCATCGCTGAACACCTCCGTCAAAGAGTTTTTCTTACCTTGGATTGGGAAAGCCAAGATAAGATAAGGGCCAGGGGGCTGGCCTGTCAATGGAAAAGGCATCGCTATAAGGGGCAGACGCGGAGGGAGAGGGGAGAAGCCTCCCCGCCATCCCCCATGGGTCGAGGGCTCAGGTGAAAAAGGTTGACAAGAGAGGTTTGGCGGGGTAAATAGGGCCAGGCAATGGGCCAGCGGACAAGGGGCCAGGGCCTACACACTCGACAAAACAAATGACAAATTTCGGCTAACTCCCTTTCTTCAGAGCCTTGAATCAAGCCCCTGACGAAAAGTCGTGGGTGGCGGTGATTTGGAGGGATCTCAAAACCTTTAATGAACGGAGGCATGTAAATGGAGATGACTTCAAGGGAAAGAGTGATGGCCGCGCTCGATCGGAAAGAGCCGGATCGCGTTCCTTGGTTCGAGCTGGCAGTGGATCGGGCCCTGGCCCAGAAGCTGATGGGCTGGCCGCAGGTGCCCACGGAAGCGGTCGCCACCGCGGTAAGGAATCTCTACACCCTGGAGGAGTCCAAGGCCCTTGCCTCGCGCCTGGGATTGGACAGCATCAGTTATCTTCTGAGGGCCCCCACCTATGCCCGCATGCAAGAGGGTATTGATGGGCGCAGTTTTCCTGGCGAGGGGATGATCAGGACCGAAGCCGACCTCTCGATGGTCGATCTCCCCGATCCCCACGCTGACGAGCTTCTTGCCGATGCCGAGGAGTTCATCGAAAACAAGGGCAAGTACGCCCTGGCCTTTGTAACCCGCATCGGTATGTTCCAGACCATATTGAGCCTGGGGATGGAGAATTTTTCTCTGGCCTTATTTGACAATCGAGGCTTGGTCGAGAAACTGCTCGACCTCTATTTCGACTGGATGGCCGTGGTGGCGGAGCGCGTCTGCCAGATGGGCTTTGACCTTTTTGTTACGACCGACGACTTCGCCTTCAAGAGTGGTCTGATGTTCTCCCCGGAGGTCTTCAAAGAATATATGGTTCCGCGCTACCGGCGGGTATTGGAGAAGGTGACCATCCCCTGGGTACTCCACAGCGACGGCAACATCACCAAGGTGGTGGATGTCCTGATCGATCTGGGGGTGGCCGGGATCCATCCCAACGAGAAGGGGGCCACGGACATCCGTGCGATGAAGCGGGATTACGGGGATCGGGTCTGCCTGCTGGGCAATGTGGACCTGAACCTCTTGGGGATGGGGTCACCGGAAGAGGTGGATCGGGAGGTGCGGGAATTGATCCGGGATGTTGGGCCAGGGGGAGGATATGTCCTGACCAGCGGGAACAGCCTGGCCTCTTACCTGAAGCCGGAGTGCGTGCTGGCTATGTCGGAGGCGGTGAAGAAGTACGGGCACTATCCGATTGATCTGCCCTGAGCGAATCTCAAGAAAGGATGAGGGATTTCGGGCATGATTGCAGGGAGCAGAGGAGTTGAAAAACGCCCCGCCAGCCTCTGGCTGACGGGGCGTTTGATTGGAGGGAATGAAGTGAGTTTGGCCTTCTCCCCCGCCATTCTCAATAAAACCTGGCTGAGAACTGCTTGATGATGCCCTCCGCCAGCCCGTCGGCCATCGCCATCATTTGATCGAAATCCCTATCGAAGGCGGCAATGTCCTCCTTCCAGTTCTTCTGCAATCGTGCCGTGGCCTGTTCGGTCGTCAGCGACAGGTGCCGATACCATAGACCCCTAATATCCTTCTTTGGCCAATACGAATTTGCGTTACTCAGAAACGCGGCCAGGTCATCGGCGCCGGCGTGCCACCTCTCATCCGCCTCTTTCAATTTGGTTTGATCGTCAGATTTGGCTGCTTCCACCACCTCGAGACCGATCAGGACATGAGCCTTGAGCAGACCGGTGAGCCTCTTGCCGGCCTCTATCCCATAAAAAGGGGCAATGGCGTAACCGATATCCTCTTGGTTTCTGAGGAGCCGGTTTGCGGCCTCCGGCGCATCCGGACTGCCCGCAATGGAGGCCACGATATACCCGCGCGTCCAGATCGCATGCTCCGCCCACAATCTGCGCATGGCTTGTCTTAGGAGCAACTTGGCATCCGGCTTTTCCGTGTGGGCGTACGCGCTGCTCAAGAAACCGCCCAGGATGCATGCCGCTGCCAAGGCCACGATCACCCAGCTTAATAGACTCCTCCTCTCTTGACCGTTCATAGCAATTACCTCCCATTTATTTAGATTCCGGTTTGGCCCAAAGGATTTCTCCGAGGCCACAAAGCCTCTTCTGGAGGGCAAAAAAACGCCCCGCGCAGCCAGGGAGCCAGCGAGGCTTTCAATTGGAAGAATGAGGCTGGTGGAGGCGGCGGGAGTCGAATAAGCGTCTCCATTTGGAAGCTATTGAGAATAAAGAGTTTATCTTCAAGGAAATCAGTCTGGAAAGCGAATGGAAAGAGAAAGAGTTCCTCATGCTTCTTTAGCGGACGCATATACTCAGGCCCCGCCAATTCTTACAATTACCAATTTCTACGGCTAAAGACAACCCAAAACTTGCTCCCCGCGGGACTTGAACCCGTGTTGCCGCCTTGAAAGTGACATGTTGCGGTTTTCGCTAAGTGGGCCTTCTACCTGCATTTCTTGGAAACTCCTCGATTTTCCTAAGCAATTTTCCTTTCCATCCTTTCCGGTATTTTCTGTCCTTTCCGGTTTCTTCCGATATTTTCGGTGACACTTTGGTGACAGCAGATCATTCGAGGGCACTCGTAATCAGTCCTATACCGTCGAAGGGAACGAAAAATGTTGACAGAAAAGACTAAGGGAGGTAAATAGCCAACTTAGGAATGCTGCCGACTTTCTGGTTATAAGCGTTACTATAAAGATCTAACTCCGCCGATTGGACTGGGATCTCTTGCTGACCGTTAGAAGGAACGCAAAAACATAATTGGTGCCACCAAATCTGATTTATCCCCGGGAAACTCTTAAAGAGGTAGAATCATGAATAAGGACTCAACAACACGAACGAAGCCCGATGACGCAACACCATCCAACGGCAGCCCAGAGAAGATTGAACTCAAAGAGGGATACCTCTACGACCCTGTTGCCCAGAAGCAACGGAAGGCAACAGATGAAGAGTATGTCAGACAAGAGATGATAAAAACGTTGGTCAGTGAATATGCCTACCCGCTTACGTCAATGGCAACCGAGTTCCCTGTCAAGGTCGCCTCAAGCACCAAGAAGGTAGACATCGCCATTTTCCCGGATGACGCAGACCACAAGCAGGAAACGGCCTTGCGGATCATCGAATGCAAGAAACCGAAAATCAAGATGAATGACAAACAAGATGGGGTTGGACAACTCATTTCCTATGTCTCCGTATGTCCAGCCTGTGACTTCGGCTTGTGGACCAATGGTGCTGGGTTCGAGCGACAGATAGTTCACAAGGTCAGCCTGAAAGAACTTAAACGAGTTGACTACGACATTCCTCGGCACGGCGAGGCGCGCCCGCCCGATAAGGCACCTAAACTCGATGGCCTTACGCCGGCCACGACCGAAAGCCTAAAGTGGCGCTTTCGCAAGTGCCACAACATTATCGCCCAATCCGGCGATGATAAAATGACTGCCTTTTGGGAGTTTCTGAAGGTCATCCAGACGAAGATCGAAGACGAAAAGGAAGGCAAGGAAAGAGCAGACTTTTACGCCACGCCGAGCGAAACAGAGACTCAGGACGGGCAGGTCCGAGTTTTAAACCGCATCACGAACCTTTATCGCCGCCTTGTTCTCCCTAAGTACGGTCACCTCGACTTTCAAGGGGATAAGATCAACGTTCGCCCTGCAATCCTCGCCCGAATCGTTTCAGAGCTTCAGGACTACTCACTACTCACTACTGGTCCAACGGTCAAAGGTGCCGCCTACGAAGAAATCGTCGGGGCTAATCTCCGTGGCGACAAAGGAGAGTTCTTCACTCCCCGAGTTGTCGTCGAAGCAGCCGTTGAAATGATGCAAATCTCGCCGGATGATCTATGTTGTGACCCCGCTTGCGGTTCTGGTGGTTTCAGTGTCTTAATGCTCACCGCTGGCACAAATGCAATCGCTGAACGTTACTCGAAACGGAGAGGGGATTGGTCAAATGCCATCCACGATGAGCAACGCAAGTTCGCTCTCAACAATGTTGTGTCCAATGACATCAATCGGAACCTGGCGAACGCTGCCAGTATGAACATGCTCATGAATAACGACGGTTCCGGCTACGTATTCGATCAAGACATCCTGGAGCCGCCACAAAACTGGACATGTGACAATGCGGACAAGTTGCGAATGAAGCTGGGCCTCAAAACAAAGACAGTTGCGGGTCGCACCTTGATGATTGGAGAAGTCACGGCGCTGTGCACCAATCCCCCGTTCGGCGACGACATTACACGGGCTGAGAGGCAGGTTCTCGATCAGTTCGACCTTGGTAGGAACAGAGCAGCCCAAATAGTCGAGATTCTCTTTGTCGAACGTTGCGTCCAACTATTGAGACCGGGGGAAGGGCGTGCCGCGATCATCGTCCCTCAGTCTATCCTCAACAATCCTGGCCTTGAATATGTCCGTAAATGGATTCTCACACACACAAAGGTACGAGCCGTCGTTGAGTTGCCGGTTGAGACATTTCTGGTCAGTGGAAGGGAAGGCACGGGGACGCTCACTGCGATTCTCGTTGTGGAGAGAAGGGGCTTGGACGAGGTCACTGCTATTCTTGCAGGCCAGCCACCGGAGCCGTACCCGATCTACATGGCAATAGCCAACCACCTCGGTTACGACAGAAGAGGAAAGACCATTTACCGCAGACAAAAGGACGGAACCGACATCATTGTTGATGTTCCAATTCACGATCCAGACACCGGCCAGACAGTTCGTGCGACAAAAGAAAGGGTCGTTGCAAACGATCTTCCGTCCATTGTTCACGACTATCTGATTTTCCGAGAGAACCTGGCGAAAGGACGAGTCCATTTCGACAAATCAGAGGGAGTCTATCGTGTTTTCGAATAGGTTCTACCCGGTCGATCGACAGATTGTCAGTAGTCTGGAATTGGTCAATCGCGATTTCCGGCTCGATCCTTCCCGCTATAACGAAAAGGGCGAACGCATCCTTAGACACCTGAAACAACTCGGTGTGCCCCTTCTGAAGATTGGCAATCTTCCCCAGTTCATCGAAGTCTTCCTTCCGAACAGGTTCAGCCGCGTCTATGTGAATGATCCGCGAATGGGCGTTCCCATGCTTGGCACCTCAACTATGTTCATGACGATCCTGCCCAAAGATGCCGCCGTCAGAAAAGACAGTACACGGGACTTTAGGCGCTTGTGGGTTAAGGAAGGCGATATTCTTATCTCACGCTCAGGAACGGTGGCATCAACCGTGCTCTGTGGGGCGTCCTACGCCACGCACATAGCCAGTGACGATTGTTTCCGCCTGCGCCTCACTAAAGATATTTGCGGCTACGTGGCCGCCTATCTCCAATCATATTTTGGGCACACTCTTCTCGTCCGTGACGCTCACGGAAAAGTGATTAAGCACCTCAAGGACTACGATATTGTCAACGTTCCCATTCCGCTACCAGAGTCCGCACAAGTTGCCGTTATCAACAACTTGATGATCGAAGCTCAGGAGTTGGTTGACTTAGCTCGTCAATCTTTTCAACAAGCCGAACACGCACTGCGAAAAGCCTTGGGTTTTGATCCCGAGACGGAATCAACGTCTCTGTGGCTCAACGCCGAATCCCGTACCTTCCTGCTGAATGGATCGAGCCTCTTTCACTCTCGACTCGATCCGCACTTCAATGCCCCAGACGCTCTCCATATTAGGAACATTCTTCAAACAACGGCGCATCGACAGCTGGGTGAGGTTGCTCAAGTATGGATGCCAACGCGCTTTGCGCGTCCCAAGGCAGAGCCCGGATATGGAGTCCGTTTCTATTCCTCAGCGGACATTATGAGAGCACGCCGACTGCCGAGCTCCACGGTTTCAAACAGAGCTAAGAGATACTTAGACAAATGTATAGTGCGCTCAAACACTATCCTTATCTGCCGCTCCGGTGCCTTTGGTGGCATCATGGGCCGAGCGGCCTATACCACAGCATCCATGGACGGATGGGCAATCACTGAACACATGGTGCGCGTCCTATCCAAGGATCAGGACTTCCCGCCTGAATATCTATACTCGTTCTTAGCCAGTCCCACCTTTGGTTATCCCTTAGTGGCATCTTTTCGCCATGGTAAAGATGTACCCGAACTCGACCCTAAAGAACTCAAGGTCATACCTGTTCCTGTACTTACAAGAGCTCAACAAGACAGTATCACGGAACCTGTCAAGAAGGCTTTCGGAGCACTTGATCAAGCAAACGAGAAAGAAAACCAGGCACACGAACAGTTACTAAAGCTTCTGAAATGGGCAATGGAAGAATTTGGGGACAGTGCCAAACCTGAGACATAGAGGCTTCATGGACTCAGAAACGCTCACAAGATCAAGCGAGGAGTGCCTGTCGAATGGGAAAACGATGCTCAATGCTTCCTCCTTGATTCTTGCAATCCTCTTAATCCTCTCCCCCTCTTCCCACGCCACAAACCTCACCCTCAACAACGCCCCGACAGAAGTTTTCTTCAGCCCCAAGGGCGGCTGCACCGAAGCAATCATCAAACAGATCGATCAAGCCAAATCAGAGATCCTGGTCCAAGCCTATTCCTTCACCTCCGCCCCTATTGCCAAGGCTCTACTGGATGCCCACAAGCGGGGAGTCCATGTCGAAGCAATCCTCGATAAGAGCCAGAGGACTGAAAGATACTCCTCCGCCACCTTCCTGAGCAATGCCGGGATTCCCACTTACATTGACGACAAGCACGCCATTGCCCATAACAAGATCATGATCATCGACCGGAGAACTCTGATCACGGGGTCCTTCAACTTCACCAAGGCAGCCGAGGAGAAGAATGCGGAGAATCTACTGATTATCCATTCCAAGGAGCTGGCCAAGGTGTATCTGGAGAATTGGCAGAAGCATAAGGAGCATTCGGAGACCTATAAGAGGCCATAACAGGGACGCATGGAGAGGATACGATAATGGCCAAGAAACTGGACAAGAAAGAAGTAGTGGACCTCAGCGAAGTGCTTCTCTCCGAGGTGATTCAGTCCGAAGCCCTGATCAATCTTCTCGACCGAAAGGGGATTGTTACCAAGGAGGAGCTCTTGAAGGAAATCAGGAGAGTCAAGTCCTCGATGGCGAAGGCAGCGGGAGGGAAAATCCCTTGAGTGACAATCTTATCTTTGTGAGCTGCGGGCAGCGGACAGAAGAAGAGAAACAATTAGGCAAGCGCCTTCAATCCGTGATCGACGATATGCCTGGTTTTCATGCGTACTTCGCTGAAAGCGTACATGATCTTGAGGGCCTCAACAAGAACATCTTTGATGCGCTTCAAGGGTGCGCCGGGGCCGTAATTATCCTTCACGACCGGGGAATTGTCTACGTGGATGACAAGAAATGGGGCAACCGATCCTCTGTGTGGGTGAATCAAGAGCTTTCAATTCTGGCTTATAGGCGACACATAGAGGCCAGAGATATTCCAATCCTTGTATTCGCTGATCCTAAAGTGAAGCTCGAGGGTGCTATGACAGCCCTTATTGTTAACCCTCTTCCTCTTGGCGATGCCCACGCAGTTATCAGCGAAGTAAAGAGATGGCTATCTGAGAAGAACTTTGCGTCTGTGTCTAATGATCTCTTCATGAGCAAATGGGATCAGTTGCCCGATTCTGCTCGAAAAGTGGTAGCATGTCTCATTGACGAGGGCGGCAAGAATGTCAAGGAGGCGGTGGTTCGCAGGGCACTTGTTACGACCTTTCAACTTGAAAAAGAAGACGCCGCTAAGGCGCTTCGCGATGCGAAGCCATTCTTCATGAACACAAATCTGGTCGAATTGATCCCCAACATCCATTCAGGTGACGAACTCTCTGTCCATCCCACCTGGGAATTTCAACTTCGCCGTCAGATTGCCAACTGGCGTAAGCAGCCGACGACCGGATGATGTTTGTGGTGGGGCTCACCTGCTAAGAAACCGTGTAATGTAGTATCTAACCCGCATTGAATGGCTGATAGGGATCATGGACTTGCAGCCGGGAAGCTACGGGCGTATCTTGACGAGGCTGGAGGCGGCATACCAGGAAGGAAGGCTTAGAAACCGAACCGATAGCATTTCACTCTTTGCGGAGATCACCGAGGCAGGGATAACCCAGGAGGAATTCCGGTCTGTTAGGAAGCTCTTGGGCAGAGTGCTAAGGCACAGCCGAGCCATAAGGAGGGCACTGCGGCAGGGAGATGAACAGATAGGCAAGATAGAGGAAGCCCTTAGCTCGAAGCCTGTCACGACCCTTTCCGAACTGGGAAATCAGGTCGGCGAAGGTTGGCTCGTCCATCAAGAGACTGCCTTCCTGGAAGCAGCCAAAGAGGAGTTAGAAGCTGAGGGCTTGAGGCTGAGGGAGGAGTCCAAGACTTTGAAGGAATCGATCAACAAGTATCACGATCTGATGGATGCCTGGAATGAGTTTGCCAGATGGGTAGCCTGCAATGTGAGTCCAAGAACCAAGTCATGAGGATTGAAGGCGCAGAATAGGCGGGCAGGCCACATCGCCCCCCTTTCGAAAAGACAGCATGATATGAAAAGCACTCTTGACCGAAAAACAGGGATGCACCTGAGAAAGCAAGGCATCTTCTTGTCCCTTTTGGTCTTGACTCTCTTCCTGCCCGTCATTTCCTTAGCTCAAAAGGCAACCTTCTCGGGCAAGGCGGTCGGAGTCATGGATGGGGATACCATCGAGGTGATGCATGGAGGAAAGCCGGAACGAGTTCGACTGAATGGAATCGACTGCCCGGAGAAGGGCCAAGCCTTCGGGAATAAAGCCAAGCAGTTTACCTCCGAATTGGCCTTTGGCAAAGATGTCATGGTTGAGGTCTTAGATCACGATCGCTACGGAAGGAGCATTGGAGAAGTCATTCTTCCTGATGGAAAAAGTCTCAACCGTGAATTGCTCAAAGCAGGCTTGGCCTGGTGGTATCGACAGTATTCTTCAGACATCCAGCTTCAGCGATTGGAGAATGAAGCGAGACATTCAAGACAGGGTCTCTGGAGCGATTCGAACCCAACGGCTCCATGGGAATGGAGACATGGTTCCACTTCCAAGAATTCTGAAACTAAGAAGGAATTAGGAGAGTCTGTCAACAAGAATGCTCCTCAAATTGAGTCAAAAGAGGGAGATGAGACTGTTTATGTTACTCGGACGGGGACGAAGTACCACCGGGCTGGCTGCCGCTATCTTTCAAAAAGCGCAATACCGATTTCCTTAAAAGAGGCAGAGAGTCGTTACTCACCATGCTCTGTCTGCAATCCGCCGAGAAGCCGGCCCTGACCGGGCAGTAGAGAAACCTGCCGAGAGTGAGCCTACCCATAGTGGGGAGTAGCTCGGTGACTAACAGAACGCTTCTCGCTTTATGGCCTTATATATGGGGACAAAAGCATAAAGCGTCGTGGAGTCAGTTATTGACAAAGGACGGTTGGGAGAGTAAATAGCAGCCAGGGCAGGAAGGGAGCAAATCGATTTCCTGCTTAGAGGCTCAAGTCAGCTGAACATATTGTATGAGTGAGGCCAGTTGTCTTATGCGGAAACCGTATAAGACGCCCGGTTGTGGATTGCTTGATCCTAACTATTCGGTAAATCAGTGATTGTTTGAGATGATTGCCCGGTGTCTTATGCCGACAAAACGCCGGTTGAGGGTTCTTATACGGAAACCATATAATCCATAGTTAGGAAGCGTTCGACCAATCTCGTAGCCCATGGTGAAGCCGCACATCACACGCACATTAGGCCCGATTCACTTCGAGGACCTTGATCCCCATCGGTTCGAGGATCTCGTCCGTCAGCTCACCTACGACTTTAAACAATGGCAATCAATTGAGTCGACAGGACGAGGTGGTGCGGATGACGGGTTCGACATACGCGCGTACGAAGTCCTCCCCCTATCAACTACGCCGGACGACGAGGACACTCAGGAGGACGCGCCTCATCCGATGGAGGGCAATTTATGGATGATTCAATGCAAGCGCGAGAAGGAGCTTGGCCCCAAAAGGGTGGAAGCTATTGTTAGCGATGCAGTGAACGTCGATAGCCCTCCTTACGGCTACATCCTTGTGGCGCCAGCGCATTTCTCCAAAGCCGCGCACGACAAGTTTCGAGAGGAGCTTAGAAACCGTGGCGTGATGGAGTTCTACCTCTGGGGGGCTGGAGAGCTCGAAGACATGCTCTATCAGCCGAAGAACGATCACATCCTGTTTGCGTTCTTCGGTATTTCGCTCACGAGCCGCCGGCGTTCGAGGACAACCGAGATTCGCTCTGGAGTTAACGTCAAGAACAAGTTGCGACGAGTTCTAGGCGACAACCCGAGCCATCAATCTGTCCTTCTACGCGATCTACAGGATGCCCACTATCCATATGAGGATGAATACAAGGACTTTGATAAACGGCCACGATGGAAAGAGTACTCCGCCGTGGGGTTCCACCCGCTAGGCCTCATCGTTTCTGTCGCGAGGCACTACGCATACATTGACAAACCAAAGGCTGAATGGGATTTCACCAAGGCAGTGAATACCATCATGCCCGTTCAAGGCCATCATCGCAGACACCGCGACGCTGAAAAGGAAGAGCTAGGGAATGCTATAAAGGACTTTTGGCAGCAGCTACCGCGCACTAAAAGGGCTACCTTCGTCTACAACGGGTTCGTCAGATTCGACTCAATAGCTTTCATCGACGATAAAGGCGATACCGAATACGAGTGCCCGCACCTGTTCGTTGACTTCCATAGCGAGCGTGGTCCGTTTTCAGGCATTCAGTACCTGGAGATAAATGAGCACCACCACGAATCACTCGAGGGACTGAAACGCATCGAGATCTTTCCAAAGAGCTTTCCGAAGCCGACCTTCGGAACCGTTTACAGGGACAAGTTCATTTCTGTAGATGACAGAACGCGCGCAACCCTTAAGTACAACTCGGGCGGCATGACTCTGTATGACGCAGATGAGCAATACAGCTATCTGAAGCCCACCGATGTGATTGCTGTTGACAAGACAGAGGACAAGGAAGGGAAGAAAACACTTCTCAAGATAACCAACGTGAGGGTCGCGACAGGTAAGGAACTGCTGGACTCATGCAAGGACAATCCTCCGTTGAAGCAAGAGATAGAGAATCAATTGTCTAGGCAGATTAAACCCGGTGATAACGTCCGCGTCATAGAGGCACTTGTGCTCTACGATTGGCAGATTGAGCAGAACCGTCCGGTCGTATGAGGGACTATGCGGAACCGCAACCGCTTCCTAACAAGCGCTTGCAGGGGACGCCCGCAAGCGGGCGCCCCTGAAGCGCGGCGTGTGCGCCGGGCATGGCGCACGACTTCCGGGGTGGAAGTCCCCGGACCAGGTGTGAGTTTACCCTGAGAGGGGATCGAAGGGTGGAGCCGACCTGCTTGCGCGCTGCGCGCAGGCAAGAGGCTAGGAGAAGGGCAAGGGCGTCGTCGCGAGGCGGGGTCTGGAGGAAGCCCAATCCAAAGATGCGGGGCGACCTGTCTGCGTGCGAACGCACAGGCAGGCGAACAGAAACCGGATACGAGGTGTGGTACGCCCGGGGCGAGCTGGCACCTGTCTGCGTGCGAAGGCACAGGCAGGCGTGACAGCAAAGCCCTCCCTCCACGTTGGGGCGTGCTTTATAAATCCGGCGTTTACGCATCGAAGGTCGTGTGTCTTACCCCGGGAGGTCTGCACGGTGTCTACCGGTAGGGTAGACTGAGCGAGGAGCGATCCGAGCCCATCGCCGTGCAGAAGTCAGCAGAGGGCATAGTAGGTACGGATAGGTGAGGCTAGTGGGGCACCCCAAGGCCGAAAGGCGGGGAAACAGAGAGGCCGAGCCGCAGGTCTGTACGCGAAGGCCCGAACCGTGGAGCGGACGAGTAGGCCCATCGTGGGGCGAAGATATAGCGCCAGAAAAGCGGCTTAGGCCGTCCTCATCGAGGGGCGAAACCTGCGTCGGCGCGAAGGCCTCCGAAAGTCCAGCTGGGTGCGACCCGGCATGCTCGCGGAACCGCCGTATGCGTGATCCGCTTGTACGGTGGTGTGACAGGGAAAGCCCGTGAGGGCCAACCTATGTCGATTGGGCACTTGGGCATGAAAAAGGAAGGAAGCGTTTTGACAAAACCTTCCATTTGTTAAGGAGGAACGACATGAAAGGTTCATCCGCGGAGATCATAGTGAAATACCTTGAGCAAGAGGGCGTTGAGTATGTGTTTGGCGTCCCCGGGGGTCATCTCCTACCGTTTTATGACGCACTTTACAAGAGCAGCACCATCAAAGCGATTCTGACAAAGCATGAAGCGGGCGCCGCGCTCATGGCCTATGGATATGCCGTCACGTCTGGCAAAATAGGCGTCTGCTGCGGAACGGTAGGCCCCGGGGCCACCAATCTGGTGACCGGAGTCGCCTCGGCGTATATGGATTCGGTCCCGCTCCTCGTTTTGACCGCACAAGTTGGTACTACCGCTATCGGCAAAGGCGCCCTGCAGGAAGCGGCAGGCGTTGGCCGGACCGTAGACCAAGTTGCTCTCTTCGAAAAAATCACAAAGATGAACATCATGGAGATACGGGCCAAAAACATGGCAGATACTATTCGCCGCGCCTTACGGGTGGCCCTTTCAGGGCGACCGGGTCCCGTTCATATTAACCTCCCTGCCGACGTTCAGGCTGAAGTCGTAGAAGCAGACCTGCTCCCGGTCTCTGCCTATCGCGTTTCCTGGGGAGACTCCGTGAACGTCGCCCACGTGAAGACAGCCTTTGAGCTGCTCAAGAATGCGGCCAAACCTGCAATACTTGCCGGCTACGGCGCCGCCGCCAGTCGCCAAGAGGAGAATCTCCTAAGGCTGGCAGAAGGACTTGCCATACCGGTCGCGACCACGCTGAGGGCGAAAGGTCTCTTTCCCGAAGATCACCCTCTATCGCTGGGGTGCGTCGGCCTCTACGGCACTCGCGCCGCAAACAGTTACCTCAAATCAGGCATAGATGTGCTCCTCTCAGTTGGCGCCAGTTTTCATGAATTCACGTCCCACTGCTGGGATCCTGCTTTCGCTCCATCCAAAGCCCTCATTCAAATTGATATCGACCCCACGGAAATAGGCAAGAACTACCCGGTCACTCTCGGACTCGTTGGCGATGCAGGAGCGGTTTTGAAGAGTCTGGTAGCCGAGTTGAGCGGGCCGCGGCGCAAAGGCGACGAACTCGGCTCATTCAAAAACAACCATGAGTATTTTCGGGAAGATTCAATGCTCTCTAATGCGATTCCCATGAAACCGCAGCGCCTTATGAAGGAACTTCGCGAGGTTCTGCCCCGGGATGTCATCGTGTTTGCCGACATAGGAAACACCTTGACCTGGGCCGAGCGCTGTTTTCAAGCCTATTCCGAGGGTCGCTTTGTCGCCGCTTCAGGCCTCGCGGCTATGGGATCGGCCGTTGCAGCGTGCATCGGAGGCAAACTGGGGAGCCCGCAAAACCCCACTGTCTGTTTCTGTGGAGATGGGGATTTTCATATGACGGGCATGGAGGTAGCTACGGCCGCAGCCCACAAAATCCCCGTCTTATGGATAGTTCTGAAGAACAGCCAACTCGGCATGATCCACGACATTCAAAGCGTGAGTTACCAGAGTCGTTATATATCATCCACTTTTTCGGATACAGACTTTGTTCTCGCGGCCAGGGCACTGGGTGCCGAAGGGTACCGCACCGACAACCCTTCGGAGATCGGCCCTATTGTGAAGGAGGCCCTAATGAAATCTACTCCGGCGGTCATCGAAGCGACCATAGATGCAGCCGAAATGCCACCCATGAAGCCTCGGATGCTGGCTCTGAAAAGGTCCCTCGGTCTTCCCGATACGACGGCGTCATTCTCCTGGAATGCGATTAAGGCTCTCTGGACGATGGTCAAGGAGCGGTGATGCATGCAAAAAGGAGAGGGGCGATGCCTGGGAGGTAGATGACTATTGACATCCTTGCCAGGAAAGTCATGACCATTGCCCAACGAGTAGGTGCACCGGACGTGGCAAAACAGCGCGCCACGCCGGTGACCATCATGTTGGGTTGCACAAGGAGCATTCGTGCGAGTCAACGGCCACCTCACTGGGATGCGCGGTGTCTATTTGGTTGCGTCTGAGCTATCGCGCCTGGGCTTCATTGCTTCGCCAACTTCACGTAGCGCCATTGGTGCCGATATTCTGGTCACCGATCAGAAGTGCAAACGCACGTACTCGGTTCAGGTAAAGACGAACGCCAAGCCAGCCTCATTCTGGCTTGTGGGGGCCAAGGCCCGTGAAATCCACTCCAAGACGCACATCTACGTGCTCGTGAACATTCACTCCAAGAAGGACGCCGAAGTCATCGAGTACTACATCGTCCCAAGCAAGGTTGTCGCAAGCACAATGGTGTCTGCCGTGAGCAAGACTGATGCGAAGTCTGAGTGGCATCAAGTTAACAAGGTGGCCATCGCACGCTATCTCGGCAAGTGGTCCGTCTTTGGTGCGGCAACCGACATGACCGAACGGAGACATAGGTAAACAAAGTATTCTGGGGACATGGGTAACACTTTTCTATAAGATTCATAGGCAAAGGAGACGCCTATGAGGCAGAGCACAAGGAATTCCCCAGGTAGTAAGCATCAGCAAGGAAGCAAGAGGAAGATCATCCGGCATGGACAACCGAAAACCCTCGGAGATCGCCGAGAAGATTATTGAGGAGGTGAAATCAACCCTACTCAAAGAATTCCTGAAGAGCCACCCCCTCACCTTTGAGGTCAAAGCGAAGGGGATGGACAGGGTTCAGGAGTTTCTCGGACACACGAGGCCCAACACCACCAGGAGGTATGCGAAAATGAACCCGACGGGACTCAAATCGGTTCTTCGGGAGTGAGGTAGAGGAAAGGCTGGAAAGAGTCTGGAAAGAGAAAAATCGAGTCCCGCAAAAACGAAAAGCCCCGAAAATATTGGGGCCTTTTCATAAGAAGTTGGTGGAGGCGGCGGGAGTCGAACCCGCGTCCGAAGATGTCTCGATAAAGATGCCTACATGCTTTTCCTGTATTTTGTTCTCGTCCCGCCCATCGCCCACAGGCAGGCTAAGAGTGGGACCAGCTCATCCGAGTTTGCCCTCGCTTCCCTGAGCTCGTCTGCAAGGGCTAACCTATCTTGCCGACGCCTGACCCACCCCCGACAGGTGAGAGGCAGGAGGCGTTAGCTGCTTAAGCAGCTAAGGGCAGTTCGCTTAAATTCGCGATTGAGTTTTTTCCAAGTGTTTTACGAGGTCCTGGAACCTCGGCATGCCATCTCTATCTCCCCTATCCCCGTCGAAACCGGAACGCCCCCTTCTTTAGGTTTGTTTGACTGCCGATTCAATCACGATCTATAACCAAATATAGTATCTTTTTCTGAAAAGTCAAGCCCCATCAGGGACCCAAGAACAGCGATAGAATTATCGAACTCCTTTTCGGAGGGGCATGCAGCGCGTTTTAATGCCCCATCGTCTTTGACCTGCTCCCTTAGAGGCGAACAACTTTCCCGGCGCCCAGCCAAACGGTG
>Ga0315274_10003309_pt1 | contig 24026 bp, 19 predicted proteins | sample YL17G02_20_MG_FD_203700 | JGI IMG/M metagenome (GOLD analysis project Ga0315274, IMG submission 203700) | Sediment microbial communities from Yellowstone Lake, YNP, Wyoming, USA - YL17G02_20 | ecosystem: Environmental > Aquatic > Freshwater > Lake > Sediment | place: USA: Wyoming | collected...
CCTCATCTACGGTTACCCCGAGGCCCCATACTACGACGCCAAACAGGATAGGGTGGTCCTCCCCGACTTCCGCCGCGTCGCCTGGCCCTACAGCAGGGACACCAGCTTCACCACGCAGGTCGGGACAGTCATCTGCAACATGCGCCGCTACAGCAGGCGCCACGAGGTCAGGGTGGTGAAGCTCGCCTACGAGCTGGACCCGACGCTGGCGAATCACGTGGGGATCGTCTGGGACGCCAACGAGGCGGGTGGCGTCACTTCGGAGCCGCCGAACGTCGAGGGGGGTGATACGCAGATCGTGGACGGTGAGACCGTGGCCATCGGTATGGGTCAGAGGAGCACCCTCACGGGGATCAAGCGTTGCGCGGAGGAGTTGTTCAAGCATGATAGGGATGGTAAGATCAGGTATGTCTGCGCCGTCCAGCTCCCCGACTACCCCGCCCTCGACTACATGCACCTCGACGTCACCATAAACTACCCCGACACGAGGCGGGCGCTCGTCATGCCCTACGTCTGGGACACCGAGATCGTCAAGGGGATGCCGCCCAAGAGGCTCCTGCTGAAGACGCTGGAGGCGCTACGCCAGCAGAGCGACGCCGACTACCGCCCGATGGGGCCGATGATTCACCCCGACGGCTTCAGACACGGTGGCAGGACCACCGTCTACGTCAACAAGGGGGGGAAACCCGAGCCCCTACGGACTGAGGTGAGCCTCATAGACTTCCTAGTCAAGGAGGGTAAGCTCGACGCCGATGGCATCATGTACATCGGGGGTGAGCCGGAGAGGGAGAACGACATCGGTCACCTCTACGCCGCCTTCCTTGAGCAGGCGCGCGGCGCGGGGAACATCGTGGCGACGCGCCCGAAGACCGTGATAGCATATCAGAGGAATAGGAAGACCATCGGGGTGCTCAGGGAGAACGGGATAAAGGTCAGGGAGTGGGACGACAGCTACCTCGACCTCCTCGGAGGGCCCCACTGCAGCACCAGCCCGCTGAGCAGGGACTAGCCTACTTCAGCCCCCTGATGAAGGTGGCGGCCTCGCCGTAGAAGACGTCGGGGTTGTCCGCCATCATCATGTGCCCCGCAGCGGGGATGAAGACGAGGGGGAAGAGCGCCGCGAGCTTCTTCTCGCTCGTCCAGATGCCCCTGTTCTTCTCACCGTAGACGGCGAGGACGGGGACCTTGAGCGCCTTTAGCCTCCCCGTGAGGGTGTCCTCCGTGGAGACCTTTACTAGGTCCTCGGAGGAGCGGTAGACGGTGGTTGGGCCCGCCTTCGCCTGGCTTGCGATGATGCCGGGGTGCTCGCCCCTCTTCCTCATGGCCTCCTGCCCCTTCTCGAAGCCCGTCTTCAGGTACTCTTCGTAGGTGAACTTCGTTATGACGAGGTTGCTGCCGAAGCAGTCGTTGAAGTCTATGTTGCCCTCGGCGTAGACGATGCCCTTGACGCGTTGTCCTAGCATCTCGGTGAGCATCACGCCGATGGGTCCGCCCATGCTGTGGGGGATGAGGAGTATGTCGCCCTTGACGCCGACGACGTCGATGAGCTTCTTCACCGCCTCCGCTTGCTCCCGCATCGTGTAGCGGAAGCCCTTGGGTGCGGGGGAGTCGCCGTAGCCGACGAGGTCGGGGATGAGGATGCTGTACGCGGCGAGTTCGGGGTATTCGTGGATGGGTTGCCAGTAGTCCTTGGAGCCGCCGAGGCCATGGATGGGGACTATGGTTAGTGGCTTCTTTCCCTTATGGTATGTGTAGGAGAGGGTGTACTGACCCGCCTTGACTGCCTCGCTCTTCATGGGGCTAGGTTCTGCGAGGTGGTATATGAAAAATGGGGGCTAGAAGTGGCGGAAGCAGCGCTCGTCCGTAAAGGCCATTGCTATGCCGTGCTCGTTGCAGGCGGCTATGACCTCGTCGTCCTTGACGCTGCCGCCGGGTTGGCAACACGCCTTTATGCCGTGCTTTGCCAGGGCGTCGATGCTGTCGCGGAATGGGAAGAAGCCGTCGCTTGCGAGTACGGAGTCCTTGAGCCTGTCCTTGTGGCCTCGCTCCTCCGCCTTCTGCAGCGCCTGCCTCACGGCGATGACGCGGTCCTGCTGGCCCGTGCCGACGCCGAGGGTCTGCCTGTCGTCGGCGAGGACTACGCCGTTGCTCCTCACGTTGAGGTTGACGTACCAGGAGAAGAGCAGGTCGCGCGCCTCCTTCTCGGTGCCCTTCCTCTCGGTGACCCAGCGCAGGTCGTTGACACTCTTGATCCTCGTCAACATGGGTGTGCTCAGGACGAAGCTCCCGTCGGCCATTGTGCTTATGACGAGCGGCCAGGGGGTCTCCCCGACGAATCGACTGGAGGCGTAGATGTTGTCTATCTGGATTATGCGTATGTCCTTCTTCTGCTCGAAGACGGGCATCGCCTCTGGGGAGAAGCCTGGGGCTACTACCGCCTCGACGTAGTTGCTCATGATCTCCTCGGCGGTCTCCTTATCGACGGGCTTGTTGAAGCCGGCGACGCATCCGAAGGCGGCGACGCTGTCGCTCTCCCACGCCCGCTTGAAAACAGTCTTGACGCTGTCGCCCTTCCGGGCGGCGGCGACTCCGCTGGGGTTGACGTGCTTCATAATGGCGCAGGCGGCGTCGTCGAAGTACCGCACTATGTTGCAGGCGTTGTTCATATCCTCGATGTTCGTCCTGCTGAGGCCGCCCTTCCCCGTCTTGAGTATCTTCATGGCGCCCACTGTCAGCTTACCCTCCTTCGGCGCGTAGAACGCCGCGGGCTGGTGGGGGTTCTCGCCATACCTGAGGCTCTGCGCCTTATGGTACTCCATCTCCTGATCCCCTAGCACGATCTTGATCTTCTCGGGGAATGTCTCCTCGACCTTCGTCCTGTACAGCTTCTTTATGCTCACTTCTTCTTCGCCTCCCTCTCCAGGTATGCGGTGATGGCTGAGTCGTAGGCTGATGTCCTGCGGAACGCCACCTCGGCGAGTTCCCTGATGAGCTTAGCCGGGATCTCGCCCTTGTTCTCCCTTAGCGCCTTGATGATCTCCGGGTACTGCTTGGGGTCCGTGACTACGGCGACCTTGCCGTAGAGTAGCGCCGCCTTTGCTGCGCTGCGGATCATGGTGGGGCCGCCGATGTCTATGTTCTCCGCGGCTTCCAGCAGCTCCGCGCCCTTGGCGACGGTCGCCTCGAAGGGATAGAGGTTAACGACAACCATCTCGAACGGCTTGATGCCGTACCTGTCCATGAACTCCCTGTGCTCGGGCACGTCCCCGCTGAGGAGTAGGCCGCCGTGGACCCGTGGGTGTAGGGTCTTGAGGAGCCCCCCGGGGCTCTCCGGGTGACCCGTGTAGTCGCTGACCTCGGTTAGCTTGGCGTGGCCGAGTTCCTTGATCTTCTTGGCGGTTCCGCCGCTGCTCACTATCTCTGCGCCGATGGCGCCGAGGGCCTCGACGAGGTCCTCGAGGCCGGACTTGTCGGAGACGCTTATGAGGGCGCGCTTGATCATGCCTTTCGACTCCCTTGCTGGGGTAGGCTCCATGTCTGGCTATTAGAACTTGCCCCCGCGTGTGGGGTAGAATTTACACGTTTAGTTAAAGAGGGGTGTTAGAGGAGGCGGTTGGGGCCGGACATCATTATGTCGTGGGGCGCTATCTCCTGGTAGCCGCGCTCCGTGACAAGCGCGAGCCTGGACCTCTCCCACATCTGCTGGATGTCCGATGCACCGATGTAGCCCATCGCCGCCTTGAGGCCGCCGACGTACTCGCGCATGATGTCCGCGACGGGGCCCCTGTATGGGACCCAGCCCTCGACGCCCTCGTTTATCGCCTTGCTGGGCTGGCTGTATCGGTCCTGGGCGAAGCGCTTCTTGCGGGCGCGGGCGCTGCCCATGCCGTAGTACTCCTTGTAGTAGCGTCCCTCCATGGCGACTAGGCGCCCGGGGGACTCGCTGCACCCGGCGAAGACGTTGCCCATCATGGCGGCGTTTGCGCCGACGCTGAGGGCGACGGCGATGTCGCCGGGGTTGCGTAGTCCGCCGTCCGCTATGACGCTGATCTTGGCCTTATGGTCCTTGATTGCGTCGGCGGCGTTGCTCGTGGCGTAGAGTGTGGGGGCGCCTGCGCGCGTCACCACGCTCGTGGAGCAGATGGAGCCCGAGCCGATTCCGCACTTGACGCCTGCGATGCCGTCGAGCTTTGTTATGCAGTCCTCGGCGGCCTGGTATGTGCCTATGTTGCCGACGATGACCTCGGCGCTGACCTCCTTGACGAGTTTCTTGGCGGCGTCGAAGCAGTTCTTGTTGTGGAAGTGGGCGACGTCTGTGAAGATTATGTCGACGTACTTGTCGAGTGCCTTGGCGCGTTCGAGGTCGAATGGGCTGACGGCGGCGGCGCAGATGAGGCGCCCCTCCTCGTCGCGTATGGCGTCGGGGAAGTCGCCCTTGAGGGTGATGTCCTTCATGGTTATCAGCCCCTTGACGTGCTTGTCGGCGTCGATTATCGGGAGCTTCTCTATCTTGTGCTTGTGGAGGATCTGCTTCGCCTCCTCGAGGGTTATGTCCTCGGCGCCTGTGACGACCTTCTTGGTCATCACGTCGCGGACCTTGAGGGTCTGCTCCGCGAGGCGTACGTCGCGCCACGTCGCAATACCCACGAGTTTACCCCCGCGTCCCACGACGGGGAAGCCCTTTATGTGGTGCTCCTCCATGAGCCTGAGGAGCTCGCCTACTGTGGTGTCGGGGGTGACCGTCACCACGTCTCTGATTATGACCGCTTCTGCGCGCTTTACGCGGCGCGCCATGTCCACCTCCTCCTCCGTCGAGCAGTTCCTGTGGAGGACGCCTAGGCCGCCGTTGCGCGACATGGCGATCGCCATGTCGGATTCGGTGACCGTGTCCATTGGGCTGCTTATGAACGGGGAGTTGAGCGTGATGCTCTTCGTGATCTGGGTCTTGACGGTTGCCTCATTGGGTTCGAGGGTCGTCCAGCCGGGGAGGAGGATCACGTCGTTGAAGGTGAAGGCGGTGTCCGCGTTCTTGAACTTGTCACGGAAAACCATCATTGGCACCTACATTTTAAAAGGCATCTCACCTTACGCATCTTATATACTTTTGGTTTCCCTAACTTCGGCGGTTTTACATGGTTCTGTTAAGTAATTGGGAGTCCGGTTTTTTAAAGAGAAGAGCATCCATTCCTTCGGTGTCCTCGATGCTGGTGAAGACGCAGTGCGCCCGGGACTGTTCAGATGCTTGTTTCATGGACGTAGAGGTTGTGGATGGCAGGATAGTCTCGGTGACCGGCGGGAGGGATAACCCGGTGACGAACGGCTTCATCTGCCCGCGTGGGATGGGCGACCCGAGGAGGGTCTACAGCGAGGGCAGGGTCCTGTACCCTCGCCTGAGGGACGGACCAAAGCCGGGTGGTAAATTCGTGAAGGCGTCGTGGGACGACGCCCTCGGGGAGGTGACTCTGAGGCTCAAGGAGACCCTTGAGGAGCATGGTCCCGGGCGCGTGCTTCTCCTCGACTACTCGGGGAACTCCGCCCTCGTGACATCGGGCTTCGCCATGCGCCTATGGAGCGCCCTCGGTATCACCCACACCGACCACTCCATCTGCAGCCACTCAGGGCATGAGGCTCTCAAGCTCCACTATGGTCTCAGCTATGGGGTGGACGCCGAGACCATCCCCGGGAAGAGGTCGATCACCCTCTGGGGGCACAACGCCAGGGTGAGCAGCGCCCACCAGTGGGCTATGATCATGAAGGCGAAGGCGCGTGGCGCCAAGATAGCCGTCGTCGACCCGAGGAGGAGCGAGTCGGCTGAGGCTGCGGACCTCTGGGTCAGCCCGAGACCGGGCACGGATGTCGCCCTCGCCTACGGTGTCGCGCGCTGCCTCACCGAGGGCGGGTACGTCGACGGGCAATTCATCTCGGGGTGGACGACGGGCTACGATGCGTACAGGGAGGAGGCGCTGAAGTGGACACCGGAGAGGGTCGAGTCCACGACTGGCGTCGCCTGGGCTGAGGTTGAGGAACTCGCGCGGCTCATGGCGGAGGGGCAGCCGGGCTCGGTTATGATGGGGATCGGTTTCCAGAAGAGCGCCCAGGGCGCGGAGGCGATAAGGGCGGTCAGCCTCCTCCCTACCCTCCTGGGTCAGCACAGGGGATTCTACTACACGAACAGCCGGAGCAGGTTCATAGACTACGGCATCCTGTCGGGGGAGAAGCAGAGCGGCGGGGGCTGGGGGACTGTGAGCCAGACCGGTCTAGGCGCCATACTCAGTCGCGGTGAGTTCAAGTTCGTCTACGTCGTCGGGATGAACCCCGCGGTGACTCTCCCCAACGGGGCTGCGGTGAGGGGGGGACTCGGCCGAGGGGACGTCTACGTCGTCGTCCACGACACACACATGACGGAGACCTGCGAATACGCGGACGTCGTCCTCCCCGCGCCGACGTTCCTGGAGAAGGAGGACGTCTCCATGGCTGATTGCCACCCCTACACGCGGCTGAGCAACAGGTGTGTGGAGCCTCTCGGGGAGAGTCGGTCGGAGGTCTGGGTGATGCGGGAGATGACGACGAGGCTCGGGAGGGTGGAGCCGTGGCTCTTCGAGGAGCCTAGGGAGGCGCTTGCGAAGGCGCTTGGCGACGCCTTCGTGGATGGTTCGCCGGAGGACCTGTTCAGGGGCAGGGACCTCAGGTGGAGGGAGAGGAGCCACGGGGAGTACCAGACGCCGTCGGGGAAGGTGGAGTTCTACTCGACGATAGCCAAGGAGCCGGTAACACCCCTCCCGAGGCAGCTGCCCGTGGAGGAGGATGACGACTCCTTCACCCTGCTGAACAGCGCCCTTCCCCAGTGGACGCATAGCCAGTTCAGGGACGTCTATGGCGCGATTCCCCTCGTTGTCTGGGTCAACGCGGAGGACGCGGAGCGGCTTGGCATCGTCGACGGGGACGCCGTCACGCTGAGCAACGGCGGCGGCGAGATAGAGGTGCGTGCCTCCGTGGGTGACAGGGTCAAGCCTGGTGTGCTCTGGTCCCCGAGACCGTTGATAGATGGGAGGGGCAGGACGCAGAACGCCTTGGTCTCCGGGGTGCCGCAGGTCATCGGTGGGGGTCCCCGCTACAACTCGGCTAGGGTCAAGATTAAGCGGGTATCGCTGTAGGGAATAGATGCTCCTTTTGCGTAGATCGACGTGCCATCTGAGGCTTTTTAGGGCTTATTTAAGCGGCTGTGTCTTTTCCGAGCAGATCAGGGGTACCCTCCTCCTCCCTATGGTTTCCCGGTCAGGCGGCGTATGCGTTCGAGGTCCTCCGTGGTATCAACGTCCATCAGCGTGCATAGTTGCGGGTCGAGCGCCCTCACATCGTCTATGGGCACGTGCCTGACGTCGGGGAGTGCGCCGAGTATCATCCCGAGTTTTCTCTCACCGGACTCGATGAGGCGTAGGGCCACCGTGGAGGCTGATTCCACCCTGTAGGCGGCGTGGAGGGGCTCTACCCAGCCGTTTGGCCACGTCGGCGTCGCCGCGTCGTGCCCCTCGGCCTCGGTGAAGAGGAGTTCTACGACGCGTGGGTCGAGGAGGGGCTGGTCCCCCCCGGTTAGGAAGGCGTACTCGCCGCGTGCCTCCAGCAAGCCGGTGTATGCGCCGACGAGTGGCGTGCCGCGGGGCGGGCGATCGGCGACCACCCTCGCGTCGAATACCCCGTACGCCTCCCTCTGGGACTCGGAGCCGACGACTATGATGACCTCGTCGACGACGGGTCGGAGCCTCTCCAAGGCGTATGAGATGAGAGGCTTACCACCCAGCTCGGTTAGGCCCTTATCCCCGCCCATCCGGCTAGACCTCCCCCCGGCTAGAATGACGCCGGACCTCAACACGCCCACCCCGAGGCAGCCGAGCCCATGGAGTATTGACCCGCCCACGCCGACTTAAATGAACTTGGGCGGCATCGTATACATAGGTTCAAGTACGTTAGGGGCGAGAGGCGCAGCCTTAAACCGGCTGACCTACCCCTAGAGCCCATATGTCCAAGATATTCAAGGTCAAGGAAGCCCGGAAGTCCACAAACCCCGGCGTCAGTGACATGTATTGGCTCGTCGACAAGGACCTCGGGGCCACGAAGGTGATGGCGGTGCTCTACGAGTACCAGCCCAACTTCGCGACCAAGAGGACCCACTACCACGAGAGGCGGGAGAGCGCATACATCGTCCTAGAGGGGGAAGCAAAGATTCACCTCAACGGAGAGGAGCACATCCTCCACCAGGGCGATGCCGCCTACCTCTCGCCGAAGGACCTTCATGGTGTGGTGGGCTCCGGCCCGAAGGGGCTTAAGATGATTGAGATATGGGCCCCTCAGGAGAAGGACGTCATCTACCTCGAAGATGGCAAGGTAGTAGAGTAGGGAGTGGAATCGGGCGATAGAAACATTCAATCGTTTGAAATTATCATAAATCCCAAAAAATTGTTTATAATTTTACTAAATATTGCTCGTGCACTCTTATTGAGGTCTCTGGACTACTATTTTAGGATCGACGATTACTCGGATAGGTTAAGCGTGAGGCCATGTCCAGAGCACCTAACTCAAGTTATGTCATCTACCTTCAGGGCGACTGCATCAATGGCGATCGTTGTGCACACTTCTGCGCACATATTAAGAAGGAAATAGATGTTTAGGTCTTGACTTTATACTTTTCGTAGAGCCGCTTCAGCCCCGCCTCAAGCTCCTTCTGGTGGGGCTCTTGGTCAAAGGGTTTTAGCTCCTTACAATCATAACCGACGACTTCTTTCATATACTCAACGTTCTCATCGCAGAATACGACGGTTCCATCAGACTTCACGCTCTCAATCCCGTCGATGCGACCACCCTCCTCATTTACTCTTATCGCTTCATCGAGGCTGATGCCCGGGAGAACTAACTCGGCCCCCCGCTCACTTAACTTACAGGGGTAGGCACCGGGTAGACCATTAGGACCAGCGACGCTTGCACAAACCTCCCCAGTGTTATAGTAGATGGCGAGGCAATGCTTGAGGAAACTACTACTCGTCCTAAACTGATCGACTAGAGCGCTCGAATACTGGACCGATTTACCGTAGCCAAAGCCCTGGTACATCTCTACGAGTTTCTTTTGGGGGTACTTGTCGGTGACATCATCACCGTCGGCTATGATCTTGTACCACATGGGGCCATTCATCCTTGCCGTGTAGTAAGTGCCATGGTGGCCAACGCCATAGACGAAGACATTTCTAAACGGTATCTTCATGTCTCTCGCGATTAGGCGGCGGACTCTACTTATGCCAAGATCCATGTTACCTCCACCGCAGACGGGGGCCATCCCTATTTTAGATAGGATTACGTTGGTGAGGTCAGGGAAGGCTCCGTTGACGACGTGCGTATTAATCTTCGACTTCTTTACCGCCTGCATCAACTTATAGGCGAGTGTAAAGTGGTTCGGGATCCAGGGGCCCACGGGACCTATCTTATGGTATACGTCGTCTGGGAGGAGCCTGGTGACCCACCAGCTGCCTAGGCTGCCGAGATTGCAGATGACTTTCGGTTTAATCTCCTCAAGTACCTCAGTAGTGTCGTCAATGTCAAATAGATTCAATTTATGGAAGCTCAAGTCTGGATAGTTGCCGAAGTTATGGGCTGAGTGAAGGGCCTCCTCTATCTCGTAGATGCCCTTCTCTTCGTTGACGTCGGCTCCGATAACCTTGATGTCGCTTCGCATCGCGGCGATCTGGTACATCATATCGTGGCCTACGCTGCCCGCTGAACCAATGATAAGTAACGAGTCCATGTTAATCAGACTATATTAATTCAATTAGGGGATAAAAAATTTGGCAGGTAAATGTGCTCAATTTAAAAAGTACCGTCAATAACTATTTTCGCGCATAAAAGGATAGTAACTTTATAGAGGGGTTAGTCGCGCATGCGATAGAAGCAGCAATCTAAGTTAGGATAAATTTAAACGCTAAAAGGAAAGATCGGCTATATTGTAGAAGATAGAAGCAGCAATTCCAATAAACGAGACCTTAAATTTATATGTTTCATTTTTTTTAGGAAAAGAGCCGGGCGATAGAAGCGTTCAACCGTTTGAATTTATCATAAATACCTAAAAATTGCTTAGAAGTTGTCTAAATATTGCCTGAAAATTACATCACTGGAATATGATAGTAATAGGCTCTAGTCGCGCGCACCCAGCGAGTAGACTGAAAACGGATTTAAAACATAACCTCTTATTCTAAGTAAATCGAGAATAGAAACATGAAGAAAGTAGTTTGCCTTATACTACTTTTTTCAATACTCATTAACTACATCCCAATTAATCCGGCAAAACCCGTTAATGGTATACCTTCAGAGAATTTCTCTAAAGTTGCAGCGGAGTCAGCAATTAAACTAGAGCTTAGACCTTATGAGCAGGATTGGAAGCTGGGAAACGTCACAACTCTCGTCATCGTATCCCCAACCGCCTCATTCACGATGCATGATATCGATACAATCACCCAGTTTGTGACCAATGGAGGAAGCCTGATAATAAATGGGAGATGGAGCAGCGCAGAGTCTTCAAATCAACTACTGTTAAAGTTCGGGATTCAGATCTCAGCTACGGGGATAATATCATCTCACACCCCATACGATATCAGCAACTTCGACACCGACGTCATTAGTCAAACGAACCCGATCACACAAGGTATTACACAGCTATACATGAACAGCCCATCTGCCATTACAGTCTCCAATCAAAATGTGACCATCCTCATCCAATCAGACGAGTACACGAGTCTAGACCAGAACGGTAACAGACAAATAGACCCGGATGAGTCAAAAGGTCCATTCCCACTATTAGTCATCCTCGACCATGGGAAAGGAAAAGTAGTTGTTTTCTCTGGAGCCATTCACGACGCTGTCTTTGATGGCTACACTCCTCTGTTTAAAAATATTCTCAACTGGCTCGATTTAGATACGCAGACCAAATCAATTCTATTCGATGAAACGAAGAATGAGCAAACCTCCACGAGCTGGGATAAGGCTAGCGAGATTAACTCTGAACACCCGGAGTGGTACTACATAGGCAAACTCAAGGACCTAGCAATATCAATGGGTTATAATCTCATCACCCAACCAGCTCCAATCTCTCAAGAACACTGGGAACGCGTCTTTGAGAATGAGGACTTGCTTACAAATGGTCAGATTTCACTTCGATTCGACAAAACACACGGCTATCTGGACTCAATAATCGAGCCTAACAGTGGTCTAGATCTCATATCAAATAAAAGCTCAACCTTATTGACCTCATCAATTTTCGCCCTAAACATCTTAGGAATAACAGATACACAGATCCTCCCCTCACATGCTACCGAATACTCCTTCACCCGATGGAGTACCGGCGATTGTGCAACGCTCAAGTGGGGTAAGATCTATGTTGGCTCAAATTTTGTAAATATAGAGGTCCAAGTCGACGTTAAACTCAGTGGAACAAGCTCTGAATGGAGTATACGAGTAGAGAACTTTGATGAATTGACGTTCCTGACTGTCCAGTTCCCCATCATCAACGGGATAGGCAAGATGGGAAAGGACTCTACCGATGATTGTCTAGTTTACCCGGCGTACTCAGGTGTTCTAATCAGAGACTTCACTCATACAATTCCCTCATACCGAACAGTAATGTCGTTGGATTACCCGTCGCAGCACTCGTCTATGCAGTTTATGGCGGTTTACTCTGAACTCGAAACCATCGGTTTAATCTATAATATTAAGGACGTAGAAGGCTTCGCAAAGCACATCGAGGCAAGCAAATTTGCAGATACAAACACGATCACATTAAAGCAACTATACTATCTGCCATTAAGCGGAAAACCACCCGACGAGATCTCAATTCCGTATCCAATTGTGATTCAGATATTCAATGGTGATTGGAAAATCGCTGCACAGATCTATAAAAACTGGTCAGACAATCAGTGGTGGGCTTTACCACTAAAAGAGAAGATACCCAAAGGCGTGAATGTTCCACCGATCCAGGTCCTTTTTAGCAAAGAAAATAACAGCGCACCTTACGAGGTCGTTGCCCTGTCGAATTATACGGCGAACCGTCTACAGCGCCCCTTCACAGTGAATTGGTGGGGATGGGAAAAGAACGGCTGGTACAATCTATACCCTGATACCATTCCTCCTCAATATGGCTGGGAGATCTATCGGAACAATCTTGAGAAAATTAGATCGATGGGTGCTCTCAGCAACGTCATGATCATTGGAACCTTTTATGCCATGAACCTTACTAGCTGGAGTGAAGCAAAGAATTATGCTATTATCCGCGCAAAGAATCTTGAATCGGAACCAGGTGTCTTTGAAAATGACTCCTATTTTACTTGGAAAGTGTTTCAAACACAGTACGCTTTGATGGACCCCTCAACCACATTTTATCAGGATCTAACTGTTAACATGACAAGGCAGCTAATGCCGATGGGTGGGGATGTCGTGTGGTTCGATGGTATAGGAAATCAGTTTCCAATAATAGCCTTCAGTGAGGACGCTAACCATCCGGCCGGTGGAGGCAGCTGGTGGTTCAACGGCACCTACGAGATGCTGCAGAAAGTCCTTCGCGAGGCTCGTAAAACAAATACAAACGCGACTTTAATGACAGAGGGATCTAGTGAAGTCTACCTCCCGGCCACAGTATACTTCCTCTCTCCCACACTTACAGGGTTATCAACTAAGGGCATGATAAATAATGAGAATGTCACACTGCAGGAGAATGTCTCGTTTATACCCCTCTGGCACATGGTGAACCATGAATACGCTGTTCCAGTAAGTAATCCAATACTAATTTACCCCGAATGGACTACTTCGAGTAACGCGACAGATTATCTTCAGGGTTATTTCACCCATAGAGACTTTTACCGCTGGGCTCTAGCGAAAACAATCGTATGGGGGGAAGTGCCCATGCTCACGATGGCTGATGGATACTTAGATCATGATAAGGAGCTGGTTAATTTCTTAAACAGCAGCATCACCACTAGGCTATTCCTTAAGGATTTTTTTCTATATGGTCATCTAATAGATATTCCGAAGCTTTCAAGCGCCCAGATAAATATTGTAAGTCCATCCCCCGCCACTGATTGGGATTATATGTCATATGGAGGATTGCCTTTCCCTAACATCAAAGATGACAAGATCCAAGCATCGCTCTGGGAGAACAATAAGGGCCAGTACTCATTACTGATTGTCAACATCGGTAACACTAGCGAATCCGTAAACATCGAAAGTCTTGCCTCGAAGTACAACCTATCATACTCGTTTACCGATGGGGGTCAATACAAGAGCCTGGAGAAGGTCGATAAACTGAACCTCACAATAAAGCCGTATCAATTATTGGCCCTAGTTTCAAAGAACAACGACGACATCGTGAAAGTCGAACTCGAATCGAAAGGAAGAACTGACGTTGGGAAACAGGGGGTCATATTCAAGGCTAAATATTCCTTCGATGGAAAGCCATTTCATGGACAGGTGAACCTCAACTCATCTTTAACGAGTCAAAGTGTCGGGAAAATTGCTTACAATGTCTCGAAGATCGTTGATGAAAAATACGGCTTCACCAAATTCGACTCAAATGTAGTCAGCGCCATCTACGATAGGATTAAGATTGTGTCAGGAGGTACCTCGGATCAGACTGCTACTACTAACAAACCTGTTATAGTCTGGTTCAAGGCTCAGTACGAATACGATAACTCTACATTTAATGGATCCAGCGGTACCCTGTACGTCAATGATTTACCGATGAACTGGTCAGATTCGGGGGAGAGGTGGGAGAGAGCATTCATCTCTTCGGAGCCCGAGAAGCTTACTTTCAAGGTAACCAAGGTCAATGACACCAGTTTTAGCTTAAGTACAATAAATGATCAGACGCCACCCGTTTCAACAGAATGGGTAACCTATGTAAATCCTCTTACGATTGGAGGAACAAATCCTTGGGCAATTGTGATGGGACTTCTTTCTATTTTTCTAGTCATCGGCGTTGTATTCTTGGTAGTCCAGAAGAAACTTCGCCAGAGAGAAAACTACACCTAATTTCCTTTTTCGTAGTATATAGTGCACGCTGTTATCTAGAAGAAAAAATCAAATGATAAATTTGAACGAAAAAGGAAAATGCGGAACTAACCCAAGAAGTGGGAAGAATGAAAAATGGCTATTACGCTAAAACAGCTTACAAATTCATATCTTTCAGTTTTTAATAAAAGAGCCGGGCGAGGGATTCGAACCCCCGTAGAGCTGCTCTGCAGGCAGCCGCCTAAGCCGCTCAGCCAACCCGGCGCGCAGAGAGAAAGGCGAAGGAGGTGAATATAACTCTTCAGCCCGCCGTCAGTGGGCCTTCGAGGTCTTCCGGATCAGCTCGACGGCCTTCTCGTCGCCGTGCCGGGCCCGGTAGGCCTCTATCCCCGCCCTGTAGACGGCGCTCCTCCTCCCCTCCGGGTCGTTCGGGTCGAACATCTCCACGAACTTATCGCACGGGAACTCACCGCAGGCGCCGCAGTGCCCCGTCTTGTGCTCCTGGGCGCAGGCGTACGTCGGGCACGTCCCCCAGAAGGGCTTGCCCTTGATCTCCGTGCACCCCGCGCAGCTCGGCTGCCTCCCACCCGTGTGCCACTCGCATGAGCCGCAGTCCAGCCCACAGGGACTCATCATCGTCTTCGCCATAGCCTCACTCGATCGCCCCAACGCTCAACGGCTTAAAAGAGGTTCGAATAATCGCCGACCCGTGGCGGGTGAAGGTGGTGGGACCGCCCGGATTTGAACCGGGGACCACGCGGGCCCAAGCCGCGTATCATAACCAAGCTAGACTACGATCCCGCACCCGGTTAAACGCCGGGCTTCGTTTTATCTTTATCCCCAATACGCCAGCCGCGGAGCCCTAAAAACGTAGCTAAACGATACGCGGCGGGTTTTTCAGACAGTGAAGCTAAAAAGGCGCGACGCGCAGATGCTTATCGGGCGAAGCTGCGGCGCATAGCCCATGATTTGGTGAAACCGGCTAGAATGGCACCGATAATAGGCGTAGAAGCGATCAGGATGCTCAACGAGGGCACGTTCAGGCTCAAGACACGCGACGAGCTAGACAGGATGCAGTTCGGCCGCCACTCGCGCAGGATACTGCACGAGGTATCCACGAGCCAAATGGTGGAGCCCCTGAGGGTGAAGCACATCGCCAGGAAGGCCGGCCTCTCGGAGAAGCAGGCGAGCCTCAGCCTAGACTGCATGGTCAACAGGAGGGAACAGGTCTTCACCAAGTTCAAGGAACCCGACCTCATAAGGTACGGGATGCAGTACCGGCGCCTCCGGGCGCCCCCGAGGACGGGGTGGCTCGACGAGGCGCTGACCGACCTCACATACGCCATCGAGGACCTCGGGGAGAGCTACCTCGCCCTAAAGCTGGAGAGGCTCTTCGGGAAATACGACAAGCTCCCCTGGAGCTACGTGCCTCTGATAAAGTATAACGAGCAGCCCGTCTACGCGCAGATGCAGCTGCAGGTCCTGCGCAGGGTCTAGGCTCAGCCCCACCTCTTCTTCGCCTTGGCCATGGCCTCTATGACTGGGAGCTCCTCCCCCGCGAGGAGGCTGAGCATGGCGCCGCCGCCTGTGCTGATGTGCTTCATCTTGTCGTCGATGCCGAGCATGCTTGCTAGGCCGCCCATGTGTCCGCCTCCGACGACGGTGTAGCCGGGGGCCTCCGCCATGACGCGTAGGAGCTCCTTTGTGCCGACGTCGAAGCCGCGGCGCTCGAACATGCCGAGGGGGCCCTCGGCGACGACGGTGCCCGCCTCCCGGATGAATTTGCTGAACTTGGCCACCGTGTTGAGGCCTATGTCGTAGATGTTTGTCTCGTCGGTGATCTGGCCGACGAGGACCTCGATGCGTCCGCCCTTGGTGTCGAGGGCGACGTCGACGGGGAGTTCTATGTGTTTCCTGTACTTCTTGAGTATCTCCCCGGCCTCTGTGACGAGTTTCTTGTCCTCCTCCTTGAGGGCGGTGAGGCACTCGGGCATCGCGCCTTCGGCCATGTGGAAACTGTCCCTGATGAGGCCGCCGATGAGGATGTGGTCCGCGATCTTGTCCTTTAGGACGCGGTTTATGACGGGGATGCGGTCGTCCACCTTGGCGCCGCCGAGCAGGTAGACGGTGGGCCTCGCGGGGTTGTAGATGACTTTGTTGAGGGCGCTGAGCTCCTTCTCCATGAGCCTGCCCGCGGCCATGGGCATGACCTCGCCGAAGGCGGTGAGGCTCGCCGATCCGCGGTGGGCGGCTGCGAAGGCGTCGTTGACGCAGAGGTCGAAGTAGGGGGCGAGGGTCTTGACGAGCCCCGTCGCCGCCAGCTTCTCCGGGGGCGCGTCGAGGTTCTCATCCTTGTGCATGCGGAGGTTGTTGAGGACGAGTATCTCCCCCGCCTTCAGGGCCTTGATCGCCTCCTGGGCCTTGGGGCCGTCTATGTCCTCGACGAACTTCACCCGACCGTTGTGGTACATCTGGAGGACCCGGGTGTGGGCCTCCAGGTTTGTGAAGTCGTACTTCCCGGGGCGGCTCTGGTGTGCGCCGAGCACAACCTTCGCCTCCCTAAGGTCCTTCAGGGTCGCCTCGGTCGCACGTATCCTCGCCGCGTCGAGTATCCTCTTCGAGGCCGGGTCGAGTGGGCTGTTTATGTCTACGCGGAGGAAGACGCTCTTCCCCTTCACTTCAACGTCGTCTAGCGTAAGAAAGTCGAACATTATGGGCACTCCTCGTGGGGTCGCCTCTCATTCAACCTTCGTCCGTCGTATAAAAGAAGTGTCGCCCGGATTATGCCGCGTTTGGGGCTTAGACGCGGGTGATCCGGAGGAGGGTGTCTCCCTCGTTGACGCTGAAGTGGGTGCGGAGGAAGGTGACGGTACCGTCGCACGGCGCCTTGACCTCCTGCAGGTTCTCGCCGACGAGGCTGTAGACGCTGCCGAGGAGCTGCCCATCCCTGACCTTGCCGCCGACTTCGACTAGCTTCCTCCAGACGCCGCCGCGTGTGGCGTGGAGGCGGCGTGACTCGGGGTCGACGGGGACCTTCCTGACGATTGGGTCTCCGGGGAGGATACCGAGGTGGCGCATGAGGTTGTAGACGCCCTTGGCGAACCACCACGCGTCCTTCTCCCGGATGGGGTAGGGGGCGCCGGCCTCCGTCATCACGCAGGGCACGCCGAGCCGGGGGACGACCTCGCCCGTGTTCCCCGCCACAGACGTCGTCTCAACGTAGTCGACGTCCCAGCAACCCGCCATCTCAAGCATCCTGCCACGCAGCGCCTCGTCCCCCGTCTGGAAGACGAAGACGCCCCGCGTTGCGTCCTCGCCGAGGTCGGCTGAGTGAGCGTCGACGACGGCGTCCGCCCTGCTGAGGAACTCCGTCCAGACGGCGTGGGCGACCCTCTTCGTGAGTGGTCCCTCGGGGTCTCCGGGCCAGACCCTGTTCTGATTGAGGTGGTCCCACGGGTTCTCGTAAGGGGTCCGGGCGTTGAATCCTGTGGTGTTGACGACTGGGACGATGATGAGTCTCCCCCTCATGGTGGAGGGGTCTAGTTCCTCGATTATCCTGAGGAGCCCCTCGATGAGCGTGCACTCGATGCTGTGGACGCCGCCGAGGACGCAGAGTGTCGGCCCCGGGAAGAAGCCGTTGAAGACGACCCAGGGGACCCTGACCTCGTGGGTCGAGGCTTCGGAGACGCGGATGTAGCCCCTGCCGCGGGTCCCGGGCTGGACCCCTACACCGCCTATCGTAAGCGACACGCTTGACACCTAGAGGGTGTAGTTGGCGACGTAGGGGACGCGCCAGTCCTTGTACCAGCCCACGATGCGCGGGCCGCCGTCCTCGACGACGACGGTGTCGCTGCTCCAGAGCAGCTCCCCCTTCGGCCCCTCGATGACGGGGCGGATGACGAGCGCCATACCCGGGCACAGCTTTGTGTCGTCATTGGCGGAGATGTAGGGGGCCTCTATGTCCGCGACGCCGATGCCGTGGCCGAGGGCGAGCCCCTCGACGAGCTTCGCGTCCCGCTCCTTTGCGGCTGCCTTCATCGCCTCGTAGACGTCGCTGCACTTAGCGCCGGGCTTCATGGCGGCGAGCGCCGCCTCCCTGAGGGCGACGATGTTGTTGTAGGCTTCCCTCTGCTCGGCGGTTGGGTAGCCCTGCGTCATCAGTCGGCTGCCTGTGCCCCAGTAGCCGTCGAGGCTGTACCGCGCCTCGATCCTGACGTATTCGCCCTCCTTTAGCTTCTTCTCGTGGCCTACGCCGTAGTATGGGGCGCGTGGCCAGAACTTGGCCGCGTTGGGGCCGCTCGTGCCCTGGCTGACGCTGTGCCCAGCGACGACGTCGAGGCCGCGCTCCAGGCAGTGGACGCGTACCTCCTCGCCGAGGCTCATCTCGCTGCGGGTGCTTGTGAGGAGGACGTGGTGTTGTGTGCCGAATATGCCGTGGTCGACCCTGTAGGCGGCGTCCTCCAGTAGCTCCAGCTCCTCATCGGTCTTGACGGCGCGTAGCTCGCGGATCAGTCCGTCGCAGCTCGCCCACTCCGTTTCGGGGAGCAGCTTCTTGAGCTGTTGGAGTGTTGCCTCGGGGATTCGGAGGAGGTCCACGCCTATGCGGGCGTCCTTCTTGGCCTTGAGGACGTCGGCTGCCGCCTTGGCGAAGGCTTCGACGCCTCTGCTGTAGGTCACGGTCTTCTTGACGCTGCTGAGCGCCATGATGGTCTCCTCCCACTCCTCGGGGGCGATGACTGTGGGGTCGCCTCTGCGGGGCCAGATGACGGCGACGGGTGAGTCGGGGTAGAGTGCGAGGAAGGGTATCGTGGCCCCCGCCATGTAGGCGTAGTTGTCCGCGCCTGTCACGAGGACCGCGTCGAATGTCGAAGCCTTCACCGCCGCTACTATCTTATCGTAGAGTTCCATGTCATTCATCCTCCTAGTGGACAGCCCTGAAGCCGGTCACCTCGTATATCCTGTCCCAGCTCCTGTACCAGCTTAGCTTCTTGGCGCCCTCGTGGGTGATCTCGTAGACGTCGCGGTTGACGATTATCTCCCTGCGTGGGCCGAGTGTGGCAACTCCTAGGGCTATGACGTTGCCCGTCTTCAGTTCCTCGGGGTTCCCAGCGACTATGTAGGGTGCCTCGAAGTGACTGCAGCCGACGCCGTGGCCGATCATGGGACCGTGTAGCTTGGCGCCCGCCTTCTCGGCCTCGGAGGCGACCTTGGCGTGTATCTTGTCGCAGCGCGCCCCCGGCTTGAGGAGGCCCTCCGCGACCTGCTTTAGGATCTGGTTCTCGGCGTAGGCGTCCTCGACCTCGGGTGGGGCGTAGCCTGTGTAGGCCATCCTGCTTATGCTGCACCAGTAGCCCATGCTGTGGCACGTTATGTCGCTGCGTATGAAGATTCCCTCGTCGACGTCGCCGCGGTGAGGCGTGTAGGCGAGGCGGGTGTCGTCACCCATCGTCACCGCCATGTGGCCGACGCCGCTCGCGCCGCTCTCGAAGGCGTGTACCCGTACCCTCTCCGCGAACTCGGGGACGGTGTAGCCGGGGCCCCATAGTGTGCCTTCTAGGTGGTTGAGGGCGTGGATGATGCCGCGGTCCGCGAACTCGCAGCTCTGCTCGACGAGGGCAACCTCGGCTGGGTTCTTCACGGCCCTCGCCCCATAGAGGGCGGCGTCGACGGACACAAGCTTCGCCTTCGTCGCAGCCTTCACAGCCTCGACGAGGCCCGCGGAGGTGCGCTCCGCGTCGTAGCCGATCTTTGCCTTTGTGAGGCCCATGCCCGCGAGGGTCTTCGCCAGCGTCTTGGCAAAGGCCGCGGGGTGTGGTCCCTCGTTCTCGTCGTACGCGACCGCCGCCTCCATCCAGCCCTGATCCTTGATGGCCTGAAGCCAGTCGACGGGGGTGACCACCGCGCATGTGTCCCCCTCCGCTGGGATTATCGCGGCGGCCTGCCTCTCCGGGTAATTCTCCGCGAAGGGCAGAGTCGCGCCCGTGAGGTAGCGGAAGTTATCCGCCCCAAAGACGACGAAGGCGGAGCAGCCGCTCGCGTCGACGAGCCTCCTAACGAGTGTTTCATCCATGGATAATTCTCCTATTTGTAGAACTGTAGAATTAGTCGGGACCGGGCGTTAAGAAACTATGCCCGGGGCAGGGTTTACCTGATCTTGACGTACTCGTAGGCCTTCGTGGTGTTCTCGAAGCAGTACTGGACCTTCTCGTATCCGCTGCGCAGCTCGGCGGCGTCCGCCTGGACCTTCGCGGGGATGAAGGGGTACACCGCCGCCAAGCGGAGCGTCTTCATCATCGACGGCGACGGCGTCCTCCGCTGGATGTAGGTCTCGGAGAACCCCGCGTTGAACCCGACTACGCTGAGATCGAGAGGCAGCTCAAGAGGCTCTGATCCGGCCATTATAGAGACTAAATTTTAATAAGATACGCTTCCCTCAGCCTACATGAGGTTCTAGAAATGAAGAGCTACGTCAGGATCTACGGCCCGCCGCTCCTCAAGGCCATCCGGGCGCTTGAGAAGATCGCAGTAAACATGCCCGAGGTCTGCATCATGGACACCATGATCGAGTCTGCGATGCCGCAGTTCAACACGCAGTCCGGCGTCATGAACTACTTCTCGTCCATCGGGGGCGTCCCCGAGAAGCGCTGCGGGTCAATAATCAGTAAGAGCGGCATAAAGATGGGTGACTTCGACTTCGTCTTCGAGTGGTTCAAGGAGCCGAAGATGGAGCAGGTCAACGTGCTCATCGAGCAGATCGATGAGGCCCTCAAGCCACTGGGCGTCCAGTACACCATCGCCACGAAGTAGACGGGCAGCCACCCGCCAGTTTTTATTCACCAACAGAACCAGTCGGTAGAGAGCCCCCAGTCTACGGTGGGGACTCCACTGCCGTGTACCTGTCGATGAAGGCGTACTTCTCGAAGGGGTTCCTCACGGGACGCTCCAACTCAATCGCCGCCTGCTTCTCAGTGAGGTAGGGGTAGATCTTGTCGGAATGCTTGCCAACGTTGACGAGGGTTATGACTTGGTAGTTCTCGGGTATGCTGAGGATCTGCTTGACGGCGGCCTCGTCGTAGCCCGCGACGGGGTGGGCGACGAGATCAAGCTCCGTGGCGCGGAGGATTAGGAAGGCGACGCCCATCCCCGCGTCGAACTGGTGGTAGATCCTCTCCTTGACTGTGCAGTCCTCTCCGGCGCGGCTGAAGACGGCGACTATCATGCTCGCCAACTCTATCCACTTGTTGCTCTTGGGCAACGCCGCGTGGATCTTAGCGAGCTGCCCCGGGTCCCTGACGAAGACGAAACGCCATGGCTGGTTGTTGTTGCAGCTCGGGGCGAGGCCGGCGTGGCGGGCGAGGTCCCTGATCAGCTCCTCGGTTATCTCGACGGGTTCGAGGGATCGGTAGGCTCTCCGCGTGTTGATGGCGTCGACGACGTTCACGGCATCACCTTCTCCTACGGGGAGGTGGAAAACTGGTGAATATAAACGGATTCGGCTAGGCGTGTGTGTGCCCCGGCTTCTGGAGGTGCCAGACGCAGCGCTGCACCACCTCGGAGAGGGCGGGGTGGATGTGCATGGCGTCGACGAGGGGGTAGACGGAGCCGTCCCCGGCGTTCATCGCCGTGATGACCTCCTGTATGAGGATGGCGGCGTGGGGCCCCACGATGTGGCAGCCCAGTATCCTGTAGGTCTCCTCCTCGACGATGAGCTTGACGAAGCCGTCCTCCTCCCCCATGGCGGAGCCGTAGGCGGTGTCCCCGTAGGAGTAGGCCCCGACGAGGTACTTCAGCCCCCTTTTGGCGGCCTCCTCCTCGGTTATGCCGACGGCGGCGACCTGCGGCCAGCTGAAGACGGCGTAGGGGACCTTGTCGTAGTCGAGTGTCTGCCGGTGGCCGTGGTCGAAGCTGTGCCAGACAAGCTCCGCCTCCCTGTTGGCGACGTGTTTGAACATCGCCCTCCCGATGGCGTCGCCGAAGGCCCAGATCCGGGGCTTCGACGTCTCGTAGAACTCGTTTACCTTGACGTAGCCTCGGGCGTCTGCCTGCACGCCAGTCTTCTCCACCTTTAACAAGTCTGCGTTGCCGCGTTGCCCCGCGGCGACGAGGATGCTCTCTGCGCGGTGGATGCGCGTCTCCCCCTTCGCGTCCTTGACGGTGACCTCCTTGAGGCCGTCGGACTCGTTCACCTCGATGAACTCGACGCCGGTCCTGACGCACATCCGGGTCCTCAGCGCCTGTGTGAGGATCTCGCTGACCTCGGGCTCCCCGTGTCTGAGGAGGCGTGGGCTCCTGCTGAGTATCTTGACCTCGACGCCTACGTTGCTGAAGAAGTGGGCCATCTCGGCTGCGATGTAGCCGCCGCCGATGATCATCATGCTCCGTGGGGGCTGTTTCATCTCCCAGATGTCCCTGCTGGTGAGGTAGCTCACCTTGTCGAGTCCCTTGATCGGGGGTACATCGGGGCGTGCGCCCGAGACGAGGAAGACGTTCTTCGCCTCAACCTCCTCGCCGCCGACCCTCATCCTGTAGTCGCCGGTGAACTCCCCGCTCACGGGGTAGTAGGAGAGTTTCTCGATCTGCTTGACGCTCTCCTCCATGTGGCGGCGGTCCTCGGCGATGCTGCCCCTCATCCGGTCCATGATGGCCCTGAAGTCGACTTCGTCGATGGTCGCCTTGACGCCGAGGGCGACTGCGCGCTTGATCTCCTGGACGACGTCCGCGGGGTAGATTACCATCTTGCTCGGGATGCAGCCCCTGTTGAGGCATGTACCGCCGAGGAGGTCCTTCTCGACGAGTGCGACCCTCAGCCCCTTGTTGAGGGCACCCTCTACGATGGTCATCCCCGAGCCCGAGCCGACGACGAGTACGTCGAAGCGCTCCATGGCTCAGGGAGAGCGACGGCGGATAAAATAGGTTCTTACTCCAGCTTCACGACGCCGTACTTGTTATAGTACTCGAGCCAGAGCCTCTTCATCTCGGGGTCGAGCCCCTCCTTGATGAGGCTGTAGATGGTTTTTATGTTCTGGATGCTGAAGACCCTGATGCCGAGCTCCTCCTCGATGTTCTCGGTGGGGGTCTTCGCCTCGATGTGGTCGGCGTCGCCCATCCGCTCCTGGCGGTCGACGGCGATTATGAGGCCGACGACCTTGTGGTCCTTCAGGAGGTGGAGCTTCTCGAATGTGTCGATCTTCGTCGCGCCGGTGGTGATGGTGTCGTCGACGACGAGTATGCGCTGCCCCGGCTTGTAGTAGCCGGCGCCGACGATTACCTTGTCCGCCGTCATGTCGCCGTAGCTCTTCTCCTCCTTCCTGTCGTACATGAAGCGCTTCTTCATCCCGTAGAGCTCGCGGAGGCCCTCGCACGTTAGGGCGGCGAGGCTTATGCCCTTGTAGCTTGGGCCGAAGACGTAGTCGAAGTCGGGCAGCTCCCCCTTCTCCATCTGCAGGGCGATGTAGCTGGCGAAGGCCCACTTGAGCTTGCCTAGGCTCTCCCCGTCGGTTAATGCGCCGAGGTTTACGAAGTAGGGGCTCTTGCGGCCGCTCTTGAGGAGGAAGAGCTCCTTGGGTGTAGTTGGGAACCTGAGTGCGCCGCCCTTGACTAGGGCATCGAGGAGGACGCGTTCTATCTTCTCCTGGCTAACTAGGCCGCTCCCCTCGATGGTGAAGTCGTCCTTTGTGAGCTGTTCGAGGACGGGGCCGTAGTAGCTTATGCTACCACAGTACGTGCAGTTGAGCCGCGTCTCCTCTATGCGTTCTCCCTTCTCGACCTTGAAGATGGTCTTGGAGGGCGTGTATTGGGCGTTGGTGGGGCATAGCGGGTTGGGGCACCTGAATATGCCCTCCACCTGCTTGGGGAGCTGGATACGCCTCTTCTCCTTCACGTCCCAGTCCTGTATGATGTTCAGGGTGGCCTCGGGGGCGAGGAAGGCTATGAGGTCTATCTGCCTGCTCGTGAGGTAGGTTCCCTCCACCTTGATGAGGTCCTTGCGC
>Ga0315274_10003310_pt1 | contig 24022 bp, 21 predicted proteins | sample YL17G02_20_MG_FD_203700 | JGI IMG/M metagenome (GOLD analysis project Ga0315274, IMG submission 203700) | Sediment microbial communities from Yellowstone Lake, YNP, Wyoming, USA - YL17G02_20 | ecosystem: Environmental > Aquatic > Freshwater > Lake > Sediment | place: USA: Wyoming | collected...
CTGAGGGCCGAACCGGCGATGAGGACGACCTGTCCCGACGTGTCGGGATCGCCGCTACAGCCGCGGAAACCGCCTCCCTGGACGAACAGCACCTCACTAGCCCCGGCGCGGTGATGGGCACGGTGGCGTACATGTCGCCGGAGCAGGCCGTCGGCCGTTTCATGAACGCCACGCTTGGCAACGCTACGGCGCAATAGACGATTTGTGGCCTGCACTGTCCGTGCCCCCAAATAACCCCGTCAGAATTGATTCTTGACAAATGGAGCCATCAGGGTATCTAAATCCTCGCAGAATGCGCCAGCGCCACTCCCAGCGCCGACCGGAATGGGTCACACTCATCGGGCTGAGCGTCTGCCTGCTCGCAGTTACCCTAGTCCCTTCCGCTCCTGGCCACTCTGTTTCCGATCTCAAAGCTCCGCCTTTTTCCCGGCAGGCAAATCGCTTCAATGACTCTCCGGAGACTGCCGCCGAGATAGGAGAAGATGTCTGTGAGGACGCGTCGCTCGTTTGCACGGGCCGACCCGACCGCATCTTCCAGGCAGGACACACAGCTGCTGTCACGGCCGTGACCTTCAGTCCCGATGGGGCGTGGCTTGCGACTGGCAGCGACGATACGACCGTCAGGCTTTGGGAGGCGTCCTCTGGACGAGAGATTCGCAAGCTGACAGGGCACGACGGGTCAATCAGGGGTCTAGCCTTCAGTTCAGACGGGCGGTATCTGGCCTCCGGCAATTCCGACGGCACGGTTAAGCTCTGGGACGTGGCCACGGGACGCGAACTCCGCACGCTCATGCACATCGCAGGCGTCACAGCTGTCTCTTTCAGTCCCGATGGTAAGACATTGGCTGCTGGCTGCACCGGTATGGTAAGGGGCGGGGGAACCGTTAAGGTTTGGGAATTGGCTACGGGCAGGGAGATCCGCGCGCGAGCGAGCCGTTGGAACAACATTATGGCTCTCGCTTTTGTGGCAAATAATCGGCTCCTTCTTTCAGCCAGTACTGACGAGAACAACGAGTATGGCGTGGTCGAGATGTATGATCCCGAACAGGATCGTCAGTTGCTGAGTCTTCCAATTGTCGCCGTGGCTTTCAGTCCTGACGGTCGGTGGGCCGCTGCGGCGCAAGGCGGGAACAACATAAGGCTCTGGGAGCTTGCGACAAGTCGAGAGGGAGCGAGTTTGCCATCGCCCAGTGGGAATATGTCGCCTGCTGTTGCCTTCAGCATGGACGGCCGATGGCTTGCGGCACGGGGCCCGGACTACAAATCAGTCAAGATTTGGGATGTCGCTTCCGGTACTGAAGTGCAAAGCTTGGTCGGTCACACGAGCGCTGTAACCACCTTGGCATTCAGCCAGGACGGAAGGAGGATCGCATCGGGCAGCGACGGCTGGAGGGTTAGGGTCTGGGACCGCGAGACAGGACGACAGGAATCCCTTCTTTCAGGTCAGGGGCCAATCGTGGAGGTTGCCTTTAGCCCCGATGGCAAATGGTTGGCAGCAGGTAGCAACGGATATGCCCCAGCAGTCCTAAAGGTGTGGAACACATCGGAGGGTAGGGAGCTCGTGACCCTTTCTGACCAGACTTGCCCTGTCACCAGTCTGGCCGTTAGCCCAGACGGGCGGTGGCTGGCCGCGAATTCGGAAAAAGAGGTGAACGTGTGGGACACCACCTCGTGGCGGCTGGCGCATACCCTGGCTGGACATGTTCAAAACGTGACCGAGGTAGTTTTCACCCCCGACAGTCAGGGACTGATCTCCGCGAGCACGGACGGCCTCGTCAAGATCTGGGATGTCCGCACAGGTCGTACTATCCAGTCACTAAGAATTCCTATCGCGTACCTCAACACCGTCAGCGTAAGCCCAGATGGAAAATGGCTGGCCTCAGGTGGTGTCGGAGAAGCAGTAGAGATTTGGGAAATAGCGAGCGGGCGCAAACTCCAAGCTCTGGCTGGGCACAAGGGCAGCGTGGCATCGATCGCTTTCAAGCCTGACGGTCAATGGCTTGCGACAGGAGACAGCGGCTACTCGGTCAGGATGTGGGATCTGAGCACGGGCCGTGCGGAGATCTGGATTGGCATGGGCGGAAGCGGCGTTGCCCTTAGTCCGGATGGGCGCAGGCTGGCGACGACCGATGGGTATGGAATCGTGAAGCTTTACGAGACGGCCACCGGGACTCCTCTCCAAGTCATGATGACAGGTGAAGCCTCGTCAGGAGGTCTGGCGTTTAGCCCGGACGGGGTTTGGTTGGCTTCCGGAGGACTCAAAAGCACGATCAACCTCTGGCGGACACTGCCGAGCCGGTAGCAATACACTCGATTCAATATCGCGTCACCTTGCTTTCAGCACGGCGCCCGTTTCCAATCCTTCCTGCGCCGGATGAATTTCCCGCCGTAGCGCGTCAGGGCACGACTTCAGTCGTGCCGTAACGCAGGATCCTCTTGCACGGCCTCTATGCCCTGAGGCCACACGGGCTGAAGCCCGGCAATCATCTTTAGGCGAGTGCGCATCGGCACGGATCCCGATCGAGAACATCGGGACAGGTAAATCCGTGCCCTGACGCGAGCGCCGCATGAATTTTCCGCGGGCGGGCAAAGCCCGCCCCTACCACGCCGGATGAACTTTCCGTCGTGAGCGCAGGTGTCAGGTTTCAGGTGTCGGGTGTCAGAAAGCATAACGCGCAAGACATGATTTGCCAATCTTGCGGCTCCTGCAAAGGGCAGGTTTGAGGTGTGGGGTGTCAGGGCTAAAGTGGGAGGCGACGAGAAAGTAGAACGGGGACGCCTCATCTGTTGTAAGCCATTGAAAACGCAATGGATATGTCGGGCGGCGAGCGGGCAGAATTGGGCCACGGGGGTTCAAAAGCCCTGCCGACTTTCGCTCTGGCTTCGCTTTCGCGGGGGTATCTGCTGTGGTAGACTAAACTTTTACAAAGGCTGCCTCTGACCTCCTGGGAGTTCCCTCATGAAGCGCTATGGTGAGCATCGTTTCCCCGGCAAGCTTTTCATTGTCGAGGGAATTGACGGCTCCGGCAAATCGACGCAATTGATGCTTCTCCACCAGTGGTTGCAGGCGGAGGGCTACGGCACGGTGTTCAGCGAGTGGAACTCCTCGCCGCTGGTCAAGGAAACCACACGGCGGGGGAAGAAGAAGCAGATGCTGACCCCGGCCACTTTCAGCTTGATCCATGCGACGGATTTCGCTGACCGCATGGAGCACAACATTATTCCGCTACTCAAGGCCGGGGCGGTGGTGCTCTGCGACCGGTACATCTACACCGCCTTTGCCCGCGATGTGGTGCGCGGGATGGAACCCAAGTGGGTGCGGGAACTTTACAGCTTTGCGGTGAAGCCTACGGGGGCTTTCTACTTCCGCGTCCCTTTGGATGTGGCCATGAAGCGGATCCTGGACGGCCGGACGGGCCTCAAGTTCTACGAGGCGGGGATGGACCTGGAGCTCGCCGACGAGCCGGAAGAGAGTTTCCGCATCTTCCAGGGGCGTATTCTGGAAGAGTACGAGAAGATGGTCCCCGAGTTTGACTTGACCGTGGTGGATGCGACCCTGCCCATCGAAGAGCAGCAGGTGCAGATGCGGCAGATCGTGAAGGCCAAGCTCGCGCAAGCCAAGCGATTGAGGGTGTCGCCGTGAGAGAGACCTATGGAGTGGTGCTGCCGGGAATGAACCTGGTGGATCTGACGGGCAAGCTCATCGTCATTGAGGGCACCGACGGCGTGGGTCGGTCCACGCAGATTAACCTGCTGAAGCCGTGGCTGGAGCAGCAAGGCCGTGCTGTGCTGGAAACCGGCATGACTCGCTCGTCGCTGGCAGGCGGGGGCATCAAGCAGGCCAAGGAAGGACACACGCTCGGTCGCATCACTCTGAGCCTGTTCTACACCACGGATTTCACCGACCGCCTGGAGAACGAAATCATCCCCGCATTGCGCGCGGGCTTTGTGGTGCTCACGGACCGCTACACCTATTCGCTTATGGCGCGGGCCATCGTGCGTGGCATCGATCCGGCCTGGATCCGCCAGGTGTACAGCTTTGCCCCGAAACCTGACGCGGTCTTTTATCTGCGCATAGGGGTTGATGACCTCATTCCCCGGGTAGTTTTCTCCCGCGGGTTCGACTACTGGGAATCCGGCATGGACCTCCACCCCAGCGAGGACATGTACGAAAGTTTTCGCAAATATCAGACGGCGCTGCTGGCACAGTTTGACGTGTTGGGGGAGGAATTTAGCTTTGAAGTGGTCGACGCTTCGGCGGATATCCGCACGGTCTTCGAGCGCCTGCGGGCCGGAATTGCGCGCGTCTTGAGCGGGGAGCCGCGGGAGCCCTTGTTTGCCGTGCCTCGCCCGAAGGAGACAGTGGAGGAGGCGGCGAAGGCGGAGGAAGCGGGAGAAGCCAAGGTAGTCGAGGTGCCCGCTCCGAATAAGGTCACTGCGGCGGGGGAGTAGAAATTGTCGCTTGAGGACTGTTGATTGAGGATGGGGGATTGATGGTTTTCAATCTTCCATCATCAATTCTCAATCCTTAATCCTTCTGAAGGCGGCGGCCGGTGAGGCCAACAGCCCTGCCACCCAATCCCTGATCTGCTGATAGTCCCCGGAATCCATGGTCACCCGCGAGTACTTCTGCCGGTAACCCTGCTTGTTGGCCCGGTTGCGCAGGATGAGCCTTTCGACTCCCATGGCGAGGTTCAGGTGGTCGCGGAGAAACTCCGGGCGGGCCACCATCTCGATCATCATCTGCTCCAACACTTCCAGGTCGTGCCAGTCTCCCAAGAGCCGCTGGAGCGCACGCAGCCGGGCCAGCGTCCGCGCCGCCTCGGGGGCCTGAAACTCGCGGATCACCTCGATGAGGTAGCGGACACGCTTGGCGGCGATGCGCACCCCGTGGATGACGGCCGCGTTTGCGTCGCGGTGAGACTGCGCCACCTGCGCCTCCATACCATGCCACACGCGGGCCAGCGCCTCGCCCACGCGTTCGTAGAATTTTTCTGCACTGAGGCCCTCGGCCGGCTCGCCGCGGCCCGGGTGAGGGACCAGATGGTCCCTGAGTTGCACGTAGAAGACGGCCAGATTCACCTTGCTGAGTTTGCGCACGGCCTTGTTAAAGTTCTCCGAACGCCGCTGGCGCAGGTAGTGACGCACGGCCTCCCAGCTTTCCCGGCGCGCCGTCCGCTTGCTCGCCAGAGTCCTCTCGACGCGCAGGAGTTGGACATCGCAATTGCGGACTTCTCCCAGCACGCCGCGGCAGCGTTGAATCTTGCGCCGCAGCTTGCGAATCTCCGCGGGCCGGGGTCTTGGATAAAGCAGGCCGAGGATTTGCTGCAAACGCCGGCTGGCTACTCGGAGGTCGTGGATGGCGTCCGGGTCGTCGCCTCGCAGCACTTTGGGCTCGAGCGACATGAAGCGGTCGAGCTGTCTGATGGCCAGCTTGCGCACCTTCTTCCACGCATCGACGGGTTCTGCTTCTGCGGGAGGCGCTGCCGCCTCCGGAACCGCCGGGGCCTCGGGGGCTGCGGTGGTCTCATTTACCTCGTCCATGGGAAGCGCCTCGGGTGACCTTCGGGGAGCGGTTTCACACTCATGCCCGCCCCCGGGAGGCATTCTCACCTGGAGTGATTATGGGCATCGAACGGCACTTGGAGCCGAGACACAGTCTACCTTTACTCAAGCGAAGTTACAACGTGATGGAGCGATGCCCTTTGGTCAGCTTGTGGCGGCGCGCGTTGTCGGCAGGCGGGTTTCAGACTCGTCCGCGCGGCGCTAGGCCATCTTGCGCAGCAGGCGCGGCGTCAGCCACCAGATGAGCTGCCCGGGAGACTTGGGCGGGAACTCGTCAAAGGTGATTAGGCAGCACCCGCCTTTCTTGAAGGCCAGGTTGGCATGCCGGCCGGCGCCGATCAGCCGGGCGGCAAGCTCGCTCAAGTCCGGCTCGTGCCCCACCACCAGTACACGCTTGCGGTTGGCGTGCTTAGCCAGGAAGGTGATGAGCGCCTCCGGCGAGCCGCCGGGCCGCAGCGCATCGCAGAAGTCCTTCGGCGCGCGGGCGCCTAGTTCCTCCGCCACGATGTCGGCCGTTTCCGCGGAGCGGATCAGCGGGCTTGTGACAATCCAGTCCACATCGAACCCCAGCCGCACGAGGCCGCTCGAGATTTCCTTCATTTTCTTCTTGCCTTCCGGGGTCAGCGGACGTTTCGTATCGTCAGAAAATCCCGCGCTCCCCCGGTCCACGGCGACGCCATGCCGCATGATGTAAAGCTCGTAGCCTGTGGGGCGAACTGGTTTGGTGTCGGAAACGTCTTTGAGTGTCATAGGCAGCTTCCCCGCTTGGTTCTCTGAACTCCGCGCCTGATGTGGCGGTGGCTTCAAGCCACGCCGACTTTGCGCCGCGGCTCCCGCGCTTCTGGGACTCACGTGCGCCCTTCAGCGCGCCGCGCCCGGAGGACGCCAGTTGCGGCTATGGCCCGGCGGCTTCGGCCCACAAGGCCTCAAATTCCTGCCGGAGCGTTTCCACCAGTTCTGGCTCGCGCAGAATCAGCAAGGCCTCGTAGTTTTGCTCCTCGGACTCTATGGTCCAATTATAGCTTCCCGCCAGCGCCGTCCGACCGTCCAAGAGAGCGAACTTGTGGTGCATCTTGGTTCCCGGCCCCCGGCGACCATAGAGAAGCCGGAAAGGTGTCGAGCCCTTCGCTAAAACCTCTCGCGTCGTCCGCGACTCCTCATACTTGTTGCGGTCGAGGACGAGCCGCACGCGGACTCCCCGTTGCCCGGCATCCTCGAGGGCCGCGGCCAGTCGCGGATTGTTGAACCGGCAAAGCGCCGCGTCCACCGAGGTTGTTGCCTCCCGCAGCAGCCGCAGGATGGTTTCGGCGACAGCGTTCCCCCGCGTCAATATGACTTCGGCGTCCATAAGCCTGAACGGGTGGGGCAGATTGTATTTTGAGTTGCGGGCCGTTGCAAGCGCTGCCCGCGCCACCGGGTCAGAGGCCACGCGTGCCCCTGGTCGGTGGCAGGCTGCCCTAGCGACGCAGCACATAGAAGCATCGCGCGTCGGTGCCGGCGCTGGGCGAAAGAAAATCCTCCACGTGATAACCCGCGGCGAAATAGTGCTGGAAGATCTTCCGGGTCTCTACACGCCAGCGCCGGGCAAGCCGCAGATCTTCGGCCCGCAGGATGTCAGTGTTCCAGGGGATTTCCACTAACACGCGTCGCGCGTGCAGGCGCAGACAGATTCGGGTGTTCTCCAAAAAGCCGCGCGCGTTCAGCCGCGTTTCATTCGCCCGCGGCAACGACGCAAGGCGGAACCGGTGTAGACGTATGCCGTCCCGCAGCCGGCGCGCGACGGCCAGCGACGCAATCCGCCAATTCACCACGAAGCGATCGCTGGGCAGGCCTCTTTCGATGGCACTGGGGAATCGGCCGTAGCAGTTGGGGATGTACTTCTCCACCCGCGCTCCGAGCCGGACAATGTTCAGCGCGGCATTGCGGCTCTGCAAGGGATCATACGTCCAACAAATGGATTTAATTCCGCGTTCCAGCGCCAGTTGGCGATGCGCCAGCTTCATGCGGAAGCCCAGGCCCTGGTCGCGATGTGCCGGCTCCACCGCCATGATGTGCGACCAGTGGATCAGCACCTTATGCCGGCGGGCCAGGAAGGCGTAAAGGCAGCCCACGACTTCCCCCCCCACGACGGCGCCCAGAACCACGCCTCCGTATTTCTGCGTCACGGCCAGGAGTTCGCTGCTCACCCCCACGTTGCCCCAGACCGCCTTCTGGATATGTTCGCACGCACGAAATTCCTCGAGACTCCTGAACAGGCGAATTTGGGGCCGTGACATGGGAGTTCCGGGAGAGCTCCAGCCAGAATGGGAATGCCTAAGATACCACCCGGCGCGAGTTCGGAGAAGTGGTAAGGGAGGGGTGCCTTCACGGCAGGGGGTGCCGGTACTGCGGGGATGGCGCGAGCCCCGCGGGTCTGTTTTCCTTCTCGACGGCCGCGGACTGCCACTGCAAATGAATGCGCGAAAGGTGCCTCCTTACTGTCCTTTGCAGAGTCCGCGTTCTCGAGCGCCGCACGTGCTGCAGGGGTCAGCTTGCGGCGCACTCCTCGAGTCACGAGCGCCGCCCACCGCGAAGACCGAAAGCAACTTCTCCACCTCCGGGCTGCCGCATTTCTTGCAGGTCGCCTTCGCCGCTGCGGAACTGACGATGGACTCGAACCGTGCGCCGCAAGCGCGGCACTCATACTCGAAGATCGGCATCTCGCGCCTCCCTACACGAATATACCGAAAGCCTGGGATGGCATTCAAGTGGCGCCCCTGCGAGGAGAAGGAGACGGCGAGCGGGTGGCCTCCGCAGCCGCATTTCTTCTGGCGTTTCTTGAGGTGGCGGGGCGGAAAATGACTTGACAGCCTTCCCCTTATTGCATAGAGTGGGCCGCGGCCATCATGTGAGGGTTCCCACAAATCTCATTTGAGGAGAGGAGCAGCAAATGGCGAAGGTGATGACGAAGTCCCAGGTGGTGTCCCATCTGGCGGGGAAGGCGGGCATTCAGAAGAAGGCGGCGGCGGCGGTTCTGGAAGAGATCGCGGCTCTGGCGACGAAGGAATGCAAGAGCACCGGACAGTTTGTGATCCCCGGGCTGGGCAAAGCGGTCAAGGCGAACCGCAAGGCTCGCATGGGGCGCAATCCTCAGACCGGTGAGCCCATCAAGATTCCGGCCAAGACGGTGGTCAAGTTCCGGCTGGCCAAGGCGTTCAAGGACGCTATTGTTCCCCCGAAGAAGAAGTAGTCTCCCCGGGCAGGGCGGCGGGCGCACTCCCAGCGCCCGCCCTTTGTCCACAGGGCCAACCGACTGAGCCTTTCGCGTTCCGAGAGGGCCGCGCGCGGGAGTGTCTGCTCCCTCACACATGTCTGATGCCCGCAACTATTCCCTTCACGTCTACAAGCTGAAGAAGTGGGGCGCCTGGCGTTGTTAGGTCTGCCCTGGCGCGACACGATTTCCTCGCAAGACTTGGCAACCTGAAACCGCCCTACAAGAGGGACCAATGAAACTCGCAGGTAAAGTGGCGTTGATTACAGGGGCAGGCTCCGGCATCGGCCGGGCCACCGCGCTCCTTTTTGCCAAGGAAGGGGCGAAGGTGGCGCTGGTAGGTCGCACCGCCGCGAAGCTGCAGGCCGTGGCCGCGGAGATTGCGAGAGAGAGTTCCTGCGTGCACTGTGTGACGGCAGACCTGAGCCGGCGCGAAGAGGCCCGCCGAGCCGTTGATGAATCGGCTCAGCATTTTGGCGGTCTGGACATCGTCATCAACAATGCGGGCATCTCGCGCCAGTGCCGGCTCTTGGAGGTCGATGAGCCCTTGTGGGACGAGATGATGGCTCATAACTTGAAGAACCCGTTCTGGGTGGCGCAGTTTGCCGTCCCGTGGCTCCGACGGCGCGGGGGTGGGACGATCATCAATATCTCCTCGAGCTTGGGCCTCAAGCCCTCGCCCGGCTTCGGAGTTTACGCCATGACCAAGGCGGCAACGAACATGCTCACGCTGGCCCTGGCGCAGGAGCATAGCCACGAGGGAATTCGCGTCAACACCATTTGCCCGGCAGTCGTGGACACACCCATCCACGAAACCTACCTCACGCCGGAGGGTGCGCAGCAACGCAAGGAAGAGATGACGCGCTTCTATCCCCTGGGACGCATTGGGACGTCGGAAGAAGTGGGGCAGGCGGCGCTGTATCTGGCCTCAGACGCCGCCTCGTGGATTACCGGAAGCACCTTACTGATGGACGGTGGGCGGCTGGTAAAGTAAGCTCTGAACTTCTAACACGGCGACGGGAGAAAGAAATCTTCCGGGCGGGAGATGAGGCTTATGAAGACGCAGCGCAGGCAGTGGGCCAGTTTTCTCATCGGCGTATGTCTCTGCATGGTCCCGGGTCTCGGAGCGGAAGAGAAGCGCGTGGTGAAACCCGAGGATCTGGTGGATATTCGCGGTGTCAGCGATCCGCAGATTTCCCCGGACGGGAAGCGGGTGGCGTTTGTGGTGAGCGAGCCGGCGGAGCGGGGAAAGCCCGAGAAGCCGAGAGACACCAACATCTGGGTCGTCCCGGCGGATGGGAGCGAGCCCGCGCGCCCTTTCGCGGCGAGCCCCAAGGGCGAGACCTCGCCACGTTGGTCGCCTGACGGCCGCTACCTGGCTTTTCTCTCCAACCGCGGCCAGCCCGTAGGTGAAGAGAAAGAAGCGAAGAATCAACTGTTCCTCATGCGCACCGACGGCGGCGAGGCCGAACAACTCACCTCTCTCAAAGGGGAGGTGCTGAATTTCAAGTGGTCGCCTGACAGCAAGATGATCGCCTTCACGGTGCGCGACCCGGCGACGGACGAGGAACAAAAGAAGAAGAAAGAGGGTGACGACGAGGTTTACGTCGATCACGATTACAAGTTTGCCCGCCTCTGGGTGGTGTCACTCACTGACCGCAAAACGGAACAGGTGAGCAAACAAGATTTGGAAGTGAACGGCATCGCCTGGTCGCCGGATGGTAGCCAGCTTGCCGTGGGCATCGCCTCCACGCCGCGGAACGACGATGTCTACTGGCACTCGTCGCTCGTCATCACCCGCCGGCTCACGGGCGAAACCGTCCGCAAGCTGAGCGAGAATCCTGCGGGTATGGAGGCCCGCTGGTCGCCCGACGGGCAGACGATTGCCTTGGCGGAGTTCACCCCGAACAAGATCGCCAGCGGGCTGGTGCTGGTCCCGGCGACAGGCGGTCCCCGGCGCGAATTGCTCAAGGACTACAAGGGCACCCTGTGGAACGTGGAATGGCTGCCGGATGCAAAGAGTCTGCTGGCGGAGAGCCTGGAGGGGACAAAGGCGAAGTTCTTGAGCATCGACGCGGCAACGGGAGCCGTTACCAAGCTGGCGGAGGTCGTCGCGCGCGGGCCGAGTTTCAGCGTAAGCGCTGACGGCCGCACCATCGCCTACCTCCAACAACCGGCGGATTCGCCCAGCGAGGTGTGGGTCATTACGCCCGGCCAGCCCGCGCGCCGGCTCACAAGCCTTCATCCCCAGGTAGCTTCCTGGCGATTGGGCGAAGAGCGCGAGATCACATGGAAGAACAAGAAGGACGGCCAGACGCTCTATGGCGTGCTCATTACGCCTCCCGACTTCCAGGCTGGCCGACCTTATCCCACTATCGTGCAAGTGCACGGCGGGCCGCAGGGGGCCTGGTCGTTGGGCTGGTACGGCTCGTGGCACGACTGGGGGCAACTGCTGGCCTCCAACGGCTACGTTGTCTTCCTTCCCAACCCGCGGGGCTCCACGGGCCAAGGCTGGCAATTCGCGGAGGCCAATCGCGACGATTGGGGCGGAGGCGACTTTCAAGACATCCTGAGCGGGGTTGACTACCTCATCGAACAGAAGATTGCCGATCCTGACCGCTTGGGCATTGGCGGCTGGAGCTACGGCGGCTTCATGACTTCCTGGACGGTGACGCAGACCAACCGGTTCAAAGCCGCCGTCGTGGGCGCTGCGGTCACCAATCTCTTCAGCTTCGACGGCACCACCGATATTACGCCTAGCTTCCTGCGCAACTACTTCTTCGACATTCCGTTCAACCGGCGTGCCGCGTACGACAACCACTCCGCCATGACGTTTCTGAAGAACTGCAAAACGCCCTCGTTGGTGCTGCACGGCGACTCCGATGAGCGTGTGCCGGTGAGCCAGGGCTGGGAGTTCTTTAACGGCCTGAGGATGCTGGGGGTGCCTGCGGAGATGGTGGTCTATCCGCGCGAACACCACGGCTTCCGGGAACGCGCCCACCAGCTTGACCTGCTGACCCGCGTCCTGGCGTGGTACGACAAGTATTTGAAGAATTGAATCATTGAGTCATTGTTTCATTGACCCATTGAATGGCTGAGGCAGTGCGCTAGTAGGGGACATTGGTCCCACTTTCCTCTGGAAACGCACGACTCCGGGCAATCGCTCAATGAGCCAATGAGGGTCTTTGCGTCCAGGTGTTGCACGTCGGGCCATATGAGAAAGAGGGCGAAACCATTGCGCAGATGCTGAGTCTCGCGCAGGAGAAGGGCCTGGTTTGCCACGGCCCGCACCACGAAATCTATCTCTCTGACCCGCGCCGCGTCCCGCCGGAGCGGCTCAGAACGATTCTTCGGCTGCCAGTAGGACCGGCTCGCTAGACCTGTTCGCTGGATTGGCAATTGGGTTCGCGAAATGCAGGCAATAGCCTCCGCAAGCTGACGTGTCGGTTGCCGGTACGGCAGCCGGAACCTGCCCCCGACTCAACCTGTCCGCAATTAGAGCCGAGCGTTGTTTCTCGCCTGGGCAGTTGGTCTGGTTCTCCACCAGAGCCAGACGACCACTCCCACCATCCCCAGCCAACCCAGCCCGCGCACCGTGTGCCCGATGGTCGTGTCATATTCCAGCAGTCCCAGCTTGATGAAGATCGTGGTCCAATCGTGCAATGCTTCGCCTTCACCTATCGTGACATAGTCCAGCGCGATTGCCCGCGCGTCGGCCATATAGGTTCCCACGCTGAGGAAGTTCTCAAAGAAGAAAAAGGCGGCGAGGGCGGTGCCCGTGGCTTGGCGCTGGAATAGGAAGTAAACGGCAAGGGCCAGCGGCACGAAGAGCTGAAGAATCGTGCCGCCCATTACCGCCAGGGTCTCGCCAAACCAGCGAAAGAGCAGGTGTCCGCCCTCGTGAATGGGCACGAAGGCGAGATCAATGAACAGAGAAGGCCCTTGGCTGGCGAACGCGTAGAGCAGGAAGAGGACATAGAACGCCAGCCAACCTATCCGCGCCGGCTTCGATACGGGCTGCCAGTTTTCCTTGAGCGCATCCAGAAACTCGAAAGGCATGGGTCACCACCGAAGCCGCGAAATCGCTCTGCTCGCGGGGACATTCTAGACTGATTCGGGCGCGTCTGGGCCCGAAAGGATTAAAGGAGTGAAGCGAATACCGCCTGGCGGAGCCATGCACCGTACGGTGCATGGCGGAGAGGGTGGGATTCGAACCCACGTGCCCGCTTTTGGCAGGCAAGACGCTTTCGAGGCGCCCCCGTTATGACCGCTTCGGTACCTCTCCGCGATGGGTCGTGGCTCCCGGTCTGCGGTATCGGCCCAGAGCCGTCAGCTTTCAGCGCTCAGCCATCAGCGGCCCCCGGCGGTTCGTGCTGATTGCTGACGGCTGATTGCTTCTTGATGAATGCTCCGTGTTACGATTCCCCGCGTTTCCGGCGGAAAAATGCGCGCACAATCGCTGCACACTCTTCAGCAAGCACCCCGCTCACGATCTCGACCTTATGATTCAGTTTCGGATGATTGAGGACCGTGAGAGTCGAGCCGCACGCGCCTGCCTTGGGATCGCTCGCGCCGAATACCACGCGCCGGAGACGCGCTTGCACGATAGCTCCGGCGCACATCGCACACGGTTCGATTGTAACATAGAGCGTGCAGGCCGTCAGGCGGTAGTTCCCCAGCTTGCGCGCGGCGCGACGCAAGGCGAGGATTTCCGCGTGGGCCGACGGATCCTTCAGGTGAATTGGGCGGTTGTGGGCGCGCGCGATCAAGCGGCCGTCTTGGACTACTAGCGCGCCTACCGGCACCTCTCCTTCCTTCTGGGCCCGCAGGGCCTCGCGCAGGGCCAGGCGCATGAATTTCAGGGTGGTGGCAGTCTCGGCAGGCGCGCAATGTAGCTGAGGCATCATCCTATGCTAACACGCTTAGCCCGCAACGCGCGGGGGGAGCTGGGTTCCTTGTCTGGGAGTGCCGAGATGCGACCCTGGATGGGCAAGCGAGTTTTTCGGTTGCACAGGGTGCGCGGCGTGGTGTACTAATTCTGTGGCGAAATTGCAGGCGAGGAGAGTTGAGACTTATGACAAACCGAAGAGATTTCCTCCGTAATACCGCCCTTGGTGCCGCGGCCATCGCTGCGGGCACCAAGTGGTCGGATGTTCTGTTCTCTTATCCCTTGGGCAAGCCAGTGGGCTTGCAGCTTTACACCTTACGCGACGACCTTGCCAAAGACGTGCCCGGGATCATCAAGAAAGTGGCGGAGATCGGGTACAAAGAGGCCGAGCTTTACGATTTCTACGGCAAGCCCGCTGCCGAGTTCGCCAAGCTCTTGAAGGACAACAGCCTCGCGGCTCCCAGTGGCCATTACATGACACAGCACATCAAGTCGAACTGGCAGAAGCACATCGATGACGCCAGGACCGTGGGCATGAAGTACATGGTGAATGCCATCCTGGAGCCTAACGAACGCCGATCGTTCGATGACTACAAGAAGCTGGCCGAGCTGTTCAACAAGGCGGGTGAACAGACCTTGAAGGCCGGTATCCACTTCTGCTATCACAACCATAATTTCGAGTTCAAGAAGTACGGTGAGACGACCGCCTTTGATTACCTGCTCAAGGCGCTGGATCCGAAGCTGGTGAACTTTGAATTGGACTGCTTCTGGGTCACGCACGCCGGCCAGAGCCCGGTGGCCTACCTCGAGAAGCATCCCGGTCGGTTCCCGCTGCTGCACATCAAGGATCTCAAGGGCACTCCGCCTCCCTCCACCGAACTGGATGCCCGGAGGGGATTGTTTGCGGAAGTGGGTCACGGCAGTATTGATTGGAAGCCCATCTTTGCCGCGGCGCCCAAGGGCGGCATGAAACATTACTTTGTTGAGCAAGACGACTGCGAGCGGCCGCCGCTCGAAAGCGTCAAGATGAGTTTCGAGTACTTAAAAAACCTGAAAGTGTAGGCCGGAAAGCAGGAGTCAGAAGACTGGAGGTAGAAGGTCGAGGCCCGTGCTACGGGGCGCAGGCTTCGGCATTCTGCCTTCTTTCTTTTTCGGGCTGTTTCCTGACCATTCGGTTCAACACACCACGCCTAAGGCTATTGGGGTACGGTGAATCGCTGCAGGTGAGAAAGTTGACGCGCGGGGTCGCGGCTTAGTGGCGTTTCTTGGGGCCTTCGCCTTCGGGGGGCTTCTTGGGGCCGAGCTGGAGCGCGGCGAACATCTGCCCAATGGTGTTGCGGAAGAGTTCCGTTGCCTCTTCTACCGTTTGCTCCTGTCTTTCCTTCAGTTGCTCCGTGACCAGCTCCAGGTTTTCGGCGGCCCGCTTATCAAGTTCCGCGTCGGATTCTTCAATCTGCTTAAGGGTAAGCTCCCGGATTCTTCCTCCGATTTCTTCCACGCTCCGCTCGTGGAGGGCGCGGGCCGTCTGTTCCATGCGGGCCTGGAAGCTCTGTACTAGAGCTTCGGAGTGCTGCTGAAGTCTCTCGCCCAGGGTCTTGGTGAATCCGTCGGCTACTTCATTAATGACCTGGTCGGACTTGGTTCTGAGCTGCGTCACCGCCTGATCGGCGGCGTCCTCGCTCACTTTCTGGATCTGCTTCAGCACGGCTTGGCGCTGTTTCTCCAGTGCCTTCTGGAGATGATCCTCAAGCTCGCGAGTTCGCTGGTCCTGAAACTCCTGAAGCGTCTTGCGAATGTGGACGGGGTAGTCTCTTGCCAGGGTCTTGGCTTCCTGGGTCAGAGTTTCCAGGGTTTCTGCGCTCAAGAGGGCCAGCCTTTCCCGCGTCTCCTCAACGGCGGCCTTCCCGGCGGCCTCCAGCGCCGCGGCGGAGAGCTGTGCGGCCCGGGTATCCTTACTGATGGTCTCCAACGTCTCACGCGTGAGGGCCGCGAGCTGTCTCCTCATCTCCTCGACCGCCGCCTTTCCTGATGTCTTCAATTCATCGGCCAAGAGCAGCAAGGTGTCTGCTGCCTGCCTTTGCAGGTCTCTGGCCGCGGAATCCAAGTGCTCATCCCCGGCCTTCTGTAACCTATCCAGGAAGTCCTTGAGACCCTTCGGCTGAGCCTCGAGGACGTTCTTCCCGAATTGTTCCTGAGCGCCCCGCAGCATGTCGTTGAGCTTGCGCTGGAGCTCATCCAGGGCCAGGCGAGCACTCGCCTGCTTATGGAACACTTCAACCACAGCGGCAGCCGCATCTTCAATGCGCCTGCGCGTTTCCTCAACAAAACTGGCAGAAGCGGATTCCAGTTCCCGGCGCACTTTCTCGTTAAGCTCTTCCATGGCTGCCTGAAGCGCTGCGAAGCTGGCAGTCTGAATGTTGCGCTGGGCCTTCTCGATCTCTTCTTGGGCGGCCTGCTGAAGTTCCTGCAACTTGGTGACCTGGGCCTCCAGGTCGGCGCGCGCGGCTTGCAAGCGTTGCTCCAGACCGGCGGATTCCTGTTCGATCGCCTGCACCATTTTCTCTTCCTGGCGGTTGGCAGCCTCCTGCAGCGTGGCCTGCGACTGGAAGCCGATCTGCTGGGTGAGTTTGCTCAGCCGTTGCTCGAATTGCCGCGCCTGTTCTTCAAGCATCTCCTCCGTCTGCTTGCTCAGACGTGCCAAGGAAACCTGCGCAGTTGCCTCCACGACTCCCGGAGCTGCCGCCGGCCCCGTGGGAATGGAGATGGGGGGCGGCGCGCTCGCGCGCGGAGGTTCTGGGGGTCTGGGTGGAGCGACGGGACCAGCCGGTGCGGGAACGGCCGAGGGAACGCGCTCACTCGGCGCGGCGGGCAGGGGCACCGCAGGGCTCTCTACTCTCTGGCCACCTGGTCCCACCGGCGGGCCTTCCTGCCAATCGTCTGGCGGAAACTCAATCCCCCAGATGTTCTCAGCATGAGACAGTTGGACACCGACTTCCACCGGGTCCTTGGGGGACGCCTTGTTGCCCACCCACACCACTATTGCTTGAGCCGCCCGTCCCAGAGCGCGGTTTTCAACGGTCAATTCCGAATTCAGGGTCACTTCGTGAAGCGTCAGAATCTTCGCGCCCTGCTTATTGATGATCGCGGTACGCGAGTTTTCCTTGAAGGTATGCCCGCTCGCATCCTTGCCACTGATTGTAATAGGGATGGCGATGGCTAGTCGCGTACTCCGCCGGTTAGCTGCGCCTTGGGCGTCGGGTTTAGTCGCTTTCGGAGGGACCCTCATTCAAGGGGAATTATAGTCAATAGGTGAAGCTAACTCAACTCGTTTGAAGGGGTTGTCCAATACTCTCTTGCCGACGGAGGGTGGAAGGGGATTGCCCAACGCGCAAATGCTCGGCCTTCAGGCGGCTCCCATGCAGACCCGGCGAGCTGTCTAATGCCTTGCCGTAGAAGAAGTTAGGAGTCAGCGGGGAAGCATCTACTGGCGCATTGTCCGGGCGAGCGCTAAGGCCACTCTGGGGACCATAGGCTACGGAGATGATGGCAGGAGCTGGCCCTTTTCCAGATGACGAATCAGCGTTGCATGGTGCGCGGCGCGGGGATCGTGGGTGACCAAAATGATGGTCTTTTTGAAATCGCGGTTGAGGCGCGAGAGGATGTCGAGTACCTCTTCGGCGGAATGGGCGTCGAGGTCTCCGGTAGGCTCGTCGGCCATCAGCAACGTCGGGTCGGTGACGATGGCGCGGGCGATGGCCACGCGTTGTTCCTGCCCGCCGGAAAGTTGGCGAGGATAATGCTGGATGCGGTCTTCCAGCGCCACCAGCTTCAGCGCCGTCATAACGTGCTCCTGGCGTTCGCGCCCCGAGAGCTTGGTGAGCAGTAAAGGCAGTTCCACATTTTCGAAAGCGGTTAGGACCGGGATCAGGTTGAACGTCTGGAAGACAAACCCAACGTGGACGTTCCGCCAAGCGGCCAGCCGATCCTCACTCATGGCCGCGACGTTCTCCTCCAGCACCCGTAATTCGCCTGCCGTGGGGCGGTCGATGCCGGCGATGATGTTCAGCAGCGTGGTCTTGCCCGAGCCGGAGGGTCCCATCAGGCAGAGGAATTCGCCTTCCTGCACTACCAGGTCGATGTTCTCCAGGGCCACCACGGAAAATGAGTCGCGCTGGAATTCCTTCTTCAGTCCCTTGATTTCGACAACCGCTTTGGCCATGAGGGTTCCTCACTGAAAAGTTGAAAGTGCACAGCCCGCAGTTCACCGCCTCGAACCATTGACGCTGGCCTCCTCAACTTGCTCCTGCTTTCACTTTCACGCGTTGCCCCGAGGCCAGCCCCTCCGGACCCCTGACCACCACCCGATCGTTCGGTCCCAGGCCTTCCGCCACTTCCATCCGGTCGCCGAGGTCACGGCCCAGTTGAACCTCGCGGAGCTTCACGTGCGAGCCCTCCAGGACGAAGACGGAGGTCTTGCCTTCGCTCTGGATCAGGGCGCCACGGGGAACCGAGAGCATCTCGCGTGTGCCGCTCCCGCTGGACGACGCGGTCAGAAACGCGACATGAGCGTTCATCTCGGGCCGCAGGTAATCGTCGGGATTTGAGATCTTGACCTTGACCTGAATCGTGGCCTTCTGACGATTGGCCTGGGGAGCGATCTCCTCCACCACGCCCCTGTAAACCCGGTCCGGGTAGGCGTCGGCAGTTACCGCGCAGTTCTGGCGAAGAGATACTTTGGGGAAATCATTCTGGTTGATGTCCAGCTCCACCTGTAGATCGCTCAGGTCGGCCAGCGAGGCCACGGAAGCTTTCACGCCGCCGGGCCCGCCGAAGTTCATGGTGGAGACCATCTCACCCTTTTCAATCAGGCGCTCCAGCACCGTCCCGTTGACCGGGGCGCGGATAAGGGTGGAATCAAGCATGGTTTGCGCGTAGTCCACGGTGGCCTGCGCCTGGGCCACCTGGGCGCGCGCGTATTCGATCTGCTCCACCCGCGGCCCGATTTTCACCAGGTCATACCTCTTCCGCGCGCTTTCCAGTTGGGCCTTGGTGACGTCAGACTGGGTGCGCGCGTTGTCCAACTGCTGCTGGGAGGCGATGTTCTGGCGCGCCAGGTCCTCGACCCGCTTGAGGTTGACTGTGGCGTTTTGAAAGTTGGCCTGCGCCTCTTCCACCGCGGCCCTGGCGGCGTCGATTTCCTGCGGACGCGACCCGCTCTCCAGCTCTTTCAAGCGGGCTTTGGACACGTCGAGATAGGCCCGCGCCTGCCCCAGTTGAGCCTGATACTCGTTGTCCTCCAGGCGGACCAGCACCTGGCCTTCCTTGACCCGGTCGCCTTTCTCGACTCCCACCCAGGCCACTTTTCCCACCACTTTGGAACTGACCTGGATGGTGTGGTGGGCCACGATGTAGCCGCCGGCAGTCAACACCACAGTCCCGGGCGTGGCGCCGCGTTCGAGCATCACGCGCTGCACCTCGACCTCGGGAGCTCGGGCGAGAACGACGGACACCACGACCCCCACCACAACCACCAACACCAGACCCGCGCCGAGGTAAAGCAGCAGATTCCACGGGATTCTGCTCTTTGGTTCGAGGGAGTCCTTGCGCGAGCGGTCGATTTGCAGCACGCTCAAGTCTTGTTGCCGACTGTCCCCAGATGCCATGCGGCGTTTTCCTTTTCCCCGGTTTGCTGCAATTGCCGGCCTGGGCGCCGAGCCCTCCCCTGACAACCGGGCCTCAAGTAGAGCGCAGCGCCGTCACGATATTCTCGTGGGCGGCTCGCCAGGCGGGGAACAAGCCCCCGACGAAGCCCATCAAGACCGCGAAGATCATCCCGTCCAACATCAGCCCCGGCGTGACGCGATAGTTGAAGGCCACCTCGCTGAACGTGGCGAAATTGGTGGTACCCGCGGTCACACCGTTGAAGACCAGCGAAGCCAGGCAAGCCGGCAAGGCTCCTGCTGCCGCGATCAGAATTGATTCAATGATGAAGGAAAGCAGGATGCTCCCGCGTGAGAAGCCCAGAACGCGCAGCGCGCCGATCTCCTTGGTACGCCGCGCCACGGCCGCGTACATGGTGTTCATGGCAGCAAAGGAAGCTCCCACGGCCATCAACCCGGCGATAAAAATCCCCAGCGCCTTGATGGGGCCAGCGGCGCTGGTTTGTTTTTGATAGTACTCGATCTCGGCCTGGGCTTTGAGGTGCAGACGCCGGTCGTCCGCCACCTGCTGCTTGAGCCGGGCCAGAGCGTTGGCGTCCGCCACGCGCAGGAACACACTCGAGTAGGCATCCCGGTCGAAGTCCTGCCCCAGGTCTTCCGGGTCGGTCCAGATTTCCGAGGCGTAGGCCGTGTTGCCCACCTCGAAGATCCCGACGACCGTCCAGTACCCTTTGGCGAATTTCGGCCGGTCGCCCAAGCCGCAGTTCTGGAAGCGTGCGGCGATCCTCTTGCTCACGATCACTTCGCGCAACCCGCGCTGAAACAGCCGTCCCTCAAGCAGCTTGAACTCTGGCCGCAGACTGAATCCCTCGGGCGTGAGGCCCCGGATGGTCACGTTCGAGCCCTGCGTTTGGCCGCGCCGGGGGAAATTCATGAGCACGATGAGTTCGGGAGAAACCCGGGGTTCGCCTTTTTCGTTTTTCGCGATCCCCTCCAGATACCGGATCACCTGGAGCGATTCGCGCGTGATTGAACTCTGCGTTTCCGACTGCGAGCCTTCGCGCATAAGCAGCAGGTTCAAGGGATGGCCGGTGGCGGACAGCGAGGTCTGTAGCCCTTGCGCCAGAGCCATCAGCACCACGAACACCAGGACGGTGAGGAAAATGCTGGAGGCGGTCATTAGGGTCGTAATCCAACGCACCCTCAGGTTGCGCAGGTTGTACTTTAGCGGGATCGCCATAGAAATTCTCTTTCTGTAGCGGCGGGCTTCAGCCCGCCATGCCGCCCTGAAGGGCGGCGCTACCCAGTGTGACGGAGCGCCTCCGCAATGTTAACACGCGCCGCGCGATAAGCCGGCCAGCTTGAAGCCAGCAGGGCTATGAGTGGGGCCAGCGAGGAGCACAAGGCCAGCGTCCCCGGCCTCATCCGCATGTCGGCAAAGACGAACTGGCCGATTTGCGAGAGGGCCAAGCCGTCGTACAGCAGCTTGGCGCCCCCCACGCCTACCAGCGCTCCGCCGAGCGTCAGAAGCAGCGATTCGCCCACGAAAAGGACCATGATGTGTGCCGCCCGAAATCCCAGGCTCCGCAGCACCGCGGCCTCCGCGATGCGTTCCCGGATGGACATGGCCATCGTGTTGGCCACGATCAGCACGACGGCAAACGTGACGGCCGACCCAATGTAGAAGATCATGAGCCGCACGTTGCCGAGCATGGCGATGAAGTTGAGCAAGAAGGCGCCGATCGACTCGGTCTTGGTTTCCGCGTCGCTGTTGCGGAACATGGTGTCGATCGCCTGGCCCACGCGCGCGGCCAGCTCGGGCCGTTCGAGGCGCACCCAGTAGATTCCCACGAGGTTCGGCCGGCCCGCGGCTTCATTCAAGTAATCCCAGTGAAAGTACAACTGGTCCTCGGGGCCACCGGTGAAAATCCCCCGCAAAACGAGTTCGGGAGTGACGCCCCACGGGCTGTTCAGGAGGGTAATTCGATCGCCGATCTTCCAATGGTACTTGTCCGCGAGCCGCCTGCCCGCCACTGCCGCCGTCCGCTCTTGCTTGAACGCCGCCAACTGGTCAGGGAGGATAGTAGAGCCGCCTTGCAGCACGGTGAAGATGGCCTCTGGATCCACCGCAAACTGGGCGAATGTGTTCGCGGGATCCTTCCAGTATCCCCCGAGCCAAGTCAGGGGTGAGCAAGCAGCCACCCCGGGCACGGTCTTGATTCGGGCCGCCTGGCTGGCGGGTAGGGCTAGGACGATGCCCGCGGCGCGGCGGACCATCAGCAGGGGAATCGTGTCGTCGTTGGCCAGCGGCCTGCCCAGCGCTGTATACACGATGGCCAGCGAAGATAACAGAAAGAGCGACACCGCCACGCTCGACAGCGTCAAGAAGGAGCGGCGTTTGTTGCGAAGCAAGTTTTTCAGAACCAATCGCCACATCGGCGATACCTCCGGGTTATCCCGTCCGCCGTAGCGCGTACGCCATCGGCGTCGCGGCTAGCCTCGTGATGACAGCGGTGCTCACTCCTTCACCTCCGGCTTCTGCCGGGCGATGGCGTGGATACCAGCCAGCTTGTTTTCCTGGAACCAACCACCTCATGCTCGGGCCCTCTAACTACCCGGAAAACCGTAGCGCCTCGGCCACGTTCAGGTGGGAGGCGCGATAGGCCGGGATCAACGTGCTCGCCAAGCCGATCACGATTGCCGTGGCGGTAGCCAAGGCAACGGCCGGGAGATCCAGTCGAATGTACATAGGCATCATGCCGCCGACGCGATAGCCGCGGATTAGGGCGCAAAGAATCCACGCCCCCAGGCAGCCGGCCGCAGTTCCCATGAGTGAAATGGCCAACGACTCCGCGGTCAGAAATCCCAGCACCTGCCGCGTCCGGAATCCCAGCGCGCGCAGCACCGCCAGTTCCGAGGTGCGCTCGCGAATTGACATGGCCATGGTGTTGGCCACAATCAGCAGCACCGCGAAGACCACGGCCGCCGAGATGCTCAACAGGATGAGTTTCACGTTTCCCAGCATGCCCAGGAAATCCAGCATGAACTGCTTCATCGTTTGCGTGCGAGTTTCCACATCTTCGTTGTGGAACAGGGCATCGATTTCTTTCATCAGCCTCGCGGCGTCGTCGGGCGTCCGGGCCAGGACCCAGAATGCTCCAGGTTTGTTTGGTCGGCCGAGCGCTTCGTTCAGATAATCCCAGTGAAATGCCAGATTGGACTCTTCGTCCTTGGAGGAGTAGATCCCGCGGAGAACTAAGTCCAGGCTGACATTGTAGCCGGGGCTGTGCAGGGTGACGTGGTCGCCGAGCTTCCACCTGTATTTCTGCGCCACCTTCCGCCCCACAACGAATGCGACCTTTTCCCTAACGAAGGCTTGACGCTGCTCCTGGGGCAGGTTCCAGTCAAAGAGCGTGAGGATGGTTTCCGGGTCGCAGGCCATGGTCGGCAACATGATTTGCTCGCCTCCATAGTGCGCGTCAAACCAGTTGAGCGGCGTGACGGAGGCGACACCCGGCAGCCGGGCGATCCGCGCTTGGTAACTCAGTGGCAGCGGCTGCATGAGGGAGGTACGCGGCCCGACAAACAGAACCAGGTACCAGCGATCCGCGCCCGGGGGGGCGTCGAGGTAACGAATCGTCGCCCCAAAAATGACCAGCAGGAAGATTGACACAGACACACTGGCCACGGTCAAAAACGTCCGGCGCCGGTTCCGAAGCAGGTTCCTGGTTACCAGTTGGCTGCGCGTCATGGCGCTCGCTCTGTCCTAAGCCGAGAAGTCTTCCAAAGCTTTCCTTCGCATAGCGGACTCAAGACCGTTAGCCTGATATCATCCCACAAACCGCAGGGCCTGCGCGATACTGACCCGCGTGGCGCGCAGAGCGGGCACCAGCGTGCTCAGCAGACTGATGCTGATTGCCACACCGATTACCGTCCCTGCGGTTTCGAAGCTTATGGGGATGAAGATCGGGATCCAGCCGGCCAGGTGATAGCCCGCGATCAACTTGAAGAGCAGCCAGGTAGTCAGACATCCTGCGCCCGCTCCGGTGAGGGAGATGACGACCGATTCGGCCGTCAGCAAACCCAGCAGTTGGGGCGAACGGAAGCCGAGCGCGCGCAAAACCGCCAGCTCCAGCGTGCGCTCCCGGATCGACATTGCCATCGTATTGGCCACAATAAGCAGCACGGCAAACACCACGGCCCCCGAAACTCCCAGCAGGATCAACTTCACCTTCCCCAATCCGGCAATGAAATCCAGGCTGAACTGCATCATGGTTTGGGTCATGGTCTCGACGTCAGCATTGCGAAACATCGCGTCAATTTCTTTCATGACCCGGGGAGCGTCCTCTATGGTTTTGGCGACCACCCAGAACACTGCACCCTTGTCTTTGTTCGGCCACAAGTCATTGAAGTAGTCCCAGTGGAACGCCAGGATGCTTTCATCACCACCTTCGACGGTGTAGATGGCACGCAGCACCAATTCCATGGTGACCTTGTGGGCCGGGCTGGACAGGGAAATATGATCCCCAATTTTCCACCCGTGCTCCTGGACGACTTTTCTTCCTGCCAGCAGCGCTGTCTTTTCGTTGATATAAGCTCTCCGCTGTTCGTCGGGCACCCGGATGTCGGAGAAGATCTTAAAAAAGGCTTCGGGCTCAG